>Ga0187884_10000890_pt1 | contig 28717 bp, 24 predicted proteins | sample June2016WEW_20_4_FD_132983 | JGI IMG/M metagenome (GOLD analysis project Ga0187884, IMG submission 132983) | Peatland microbial communities from SPRUCE experiment site at the Marcell Experimental Forest, Minnesota, USA - June2016WEW_20_40 | ecosystem: Environmental > Terrestrial > Soil >...
GCGGGGCGCGCGGGTGCGAAAGGCAAACAGAGTTCAAGTCGTTTAACCGCCAACTGCGGCAATACCGCCTCTCTTTCAAGAGCTTGGACCTAGGCATGGTTTCGTTAACCGGACAGCAGTGAGGAAAAATATAGAATCGGGCGGCTACCGGTCAAGTCGACGTGGCGCGCTCGCGGATTGCCTCACGAATGCACGCTGTGTCATACGGAGACATGGCCGCGGCGTGGTTCGAAATGACGGTTGAGGTCTCGCGGGATCTCAGCGAAGCGGTGGCTAATTTTCTGGTCGAGAGTGGCTCTCCCGGGACCGAGTGGGAGGAGCGCGATGGCAACGTGCGCTTGATCGCGTATTTTTCCGAGCCGCCGCCGCTGGAAGCCGTGCGCCGCTTCTGCGCCGATATCGGTGCTGCGTTGGGCGCAGCGGCCATTCAAACGCGCGAGCTCGCAGACGAAGACTGGTCTCAGAACTGGAAACCCCACTTCCCGCCGCAACGCATTGGTGATCGACTTTATGTCTGTCCGCCTTGGGACAGCACGCCGCCGCCCGGCCGGGTGGAAATCGTGATCGATCCCGGCATGGCCTTCGGCACCGGCCAGCACGCCAGCACACGTGGATGCCTCACACTGCTCGAATGGGCGGTTGCATCGCATCAGATTGGACGAGCGTTGGATCTGGGCACCGGCTCGGGGGTGCTCGCAATCGCGCTGGCAAAGCTCGGCGTGCGCGAGGTTTGGGCCGTCGACACGGATCCGCAAGCGCTTGCGATCGCGGAACAAAACGGCGCGCGCAACGGCGTAAAGTTGTCTCTTCAATTCGCTTCGAGTGTGGGCCAGATACCGGAAGCATTCGATTTCATCGTCGCCAACCTGTTCGCGGAGGTCCTGACGCAGCGAGCGATGCAATTGGCTGGACTGCTTGCCGCTTCTGGTATGCTCATTTGTTCAGGACTGCTGCGTGGTGAGGAACAGCGCGTACGCGGCGCCTACGAAGGTTATGGGCTGGAATTGCGCAAGCGGTACGAGGAAGATGGATGGGTGACTTTGGCGCTCCAGCGGAGCACCGCCCGATGACGCCGCAATTTCTTGTCGGCCCTGAGTTGTTGTCCGGCTCGCGCGCCGTGCTGACCGGCGCGGAGCTCCGCCACTTGCGCGTGCGTCGTCTCCATGCCGGCAGTGAAGTGATCCTCAGCGATGGACTTGGCCACCAGCGTACGGGGGTGGTCGTCGCGCTGGATCGCCGGCAAGCCGTGGTCGTCCTTGAGCCGCAGGAACTGTCGTGCCGGGAGTCGCCACTCCGTTTAATCCTGGCGCAAGCAGTCCTGAAGGCCGACAGGATGGATCTGGTGGTCGAGAAGGCAACCGAGATAGGGGTCAGCGAGATCCTGGTCTTCGAGTGTGAGCGCACCATCGGCCGCCTCTCGCCAAACCGCCAGGCACGCTGGCTGCGTATAGCCCGTGGCGCCACCAAGCAATGTCAGCGAAGCACGGTGCCAGCGATTGCTCGCATCTCGTTTGAGCAGCTGCTGTTGCGGTCCGAACCATTGCGGCTGCTCTTCTGGGAGAGTGCATCTGCAGCCAGTCTCGCCACCGTGAACGACGGGCCGACAGCGGCACTTGCCGCTGTCGGCCCGGAGGGCGGCTTCAGCAAGGCTGAAGTCGAACAGGCCTCTGCACACGGCTTTCGCGTTGTCGGCCTGGGTCCACGGACGCTACGGGCCGAGACGGCTGCCGTGGTGGCGGCCACGCTTTGCCAGTTCCTCTGGGGTGATCTCAACCAAAGGCGCCTTGGGTGATTGAGCACGGCGGGCGATGCCCCGCGCTTGCAGCATTGCTCCGCTCGTAGCATACCGACGCTATGCCCTATCGCTTCCTGTTCATCATGGACCCGATCGAGCGGGTATTGCCGGACAAGGACACGACCTTCGTTTTCATGCTCGAGAGCCAAGCGCGCGGACATGTGCTGTACCACTGCAACCTCGCCGATCTCTTCGTGGCGGACGGCGAGGCGCGGGCGCGATTTCGCCGCGTGACGGTCGGGCGAGGCGACCCGCACTATCAGCTCTTCGAAGAGCGCACCGAACCCCTGCACCGGTTCGAAGCGGTATTCATGCGCAAGGATCCGCCCGTTGATCTCCCATACATCTTTGCCACCTACCTGCTGAGCCTGGCGGCGGCAACCGGGACGTTCGTCTTCAATGATCCCCACGGTCTGCGGGAAGCCAACGAGAAGCTGTACGCGCTTAATTTTCCCGCTGTGATTCCGCCCACGGTGGTCACCTGTGAGATCCCCCGGTTGAAGGCCTTCATGGGTGAGCTCGGTGGAGAGATGATCATCAAGCCGCTCGATGCCTGTGGCGGTGCAGGCGTATTCCACTTGCAGCACAAGGACCGCAACCTGAACGCCTTGCTGGAGATGGCGACCGACAACGGCCGGCGGTTGATCATGGGCCAGCGCTACCTGGCGGAGATCCGGCGGGGTGACAAGCGGCTGATTCTGCTCAACGGCGAGCCGCTCGGAGCGACGTTGCGCGTGCCGCGCGAAGACGAGCACCGCGGCAACATCCATGTCGGGGGAACTTGCGTGCAAGCCGAGATCACGCCGCGTGACAGGTTCATCGCCGGAGCCCTGGCGCCGCGTCTGCGACAGGACGGCTTGTTTTTCGTCGGGCTCGACATCATCGGCGACTACCTCACCGAGGTGAACGTCACCAGCCCGACCGGGGTGCAGGAGATCAACGCGCTCAACGGCGTGCGGCTCGAGCGCGCGGTGATCGACTTCGTAGAGGACCGGATCAGGCGCCGGCCCAGAACGAATCCGGGGTTAGTATGAGCCAGAAATCGAGTGTAAACGGCGCCGTGTCACGGGCGCAGCGCCGGCGCCAGCAAACGCGGCAGGATCTCTTGAGCGCCGCCCGCCGCGTCTTATCCCGCCATGGCTTTCACCGGGCCAAGATCATCGACATCGCCGGTGAAGCCGGCGTCGCGGTAGGCACCTTCTACCTGTACTACCCGACCAAGGAGGTGTTGTTCCTCGAAATGGTCGAAGACGCCGTCCACCTCCTCAAGGCCGACATCGATCGTCTGGAATCCCCCAGTGCGGATCCCATTCAGCGCGCTCGCGCCGGATGTGAGACCTTCTTCCGCTTCGCGCAGGAGAACCGCGATCTGTTCCGCATCGTGTTCGGACATGGCGTGACCTTCCACGGCGTCGCGCACCGGGCCCAGGAGCTTTTCGTCACCGGTGTAGCCGCCAACCTAGCCGCGGGGATGCGCGCCGGCGTGTTTCGTCCCAACCGGCCCGACGTGGTGGCGCAGGCCTTCACCGGCATGCTGCTACAAGTGGTTTCCTGGTGGATCGAACAAGAGAACGTCCCGGTCTCCGAAGTCACCGAGTCGCTTCTGGAGTTCGCGTTCCGCGGTCTCCTTGTCGAGCGCAGTCTCGCGTAAAAAGAACGGGGCGCCGCGGTGGGCGCCCCGTCCTTGAAAGCCTCGCAATTGCCGCTGCGTTTACGGAAGCGTGATGGTGTCCGCGGTGCCCCTCGACCCGACGAAGTGTAGGTTGAAGGCGGCGCTCAGGGGCGATCCCGACACCGGGGTGTGGCTCTCGATGGCAACGCCGAGCAACCCACTTGGAAGCGCCGCGGCGGGGCTGGCCACCGGATTGATCCGCGTCTGTCCGGTCAGGGTTCCCATCGCTCCCACGCTGAAAATCGAACGGGAACACTGTGGGGTGTCGATATTGCAGAGCTGGATCTCTTGGAAGCAGTTTACTGCTTTGCTGGTGGAGTACCGCTCCTCGAATTCGTTGTACACCAGGTATTGCACCGTCGCCGAGCCTTCCACTTGCCGTGACAAGTCTTCAGAGCACGCCACCAGCGTCAGATCCGTGGTGATCTGATCTCCGCTGATCGGATCTTTTGCCTGATCGAAGAAGTTGTCCAGAATGAGGACGTTCGGGCAGCCGTTGTAGTCGCCTGCGCTTCCGGGACCGAGGACCAGCGGGTTATCGGTGATCACGGTTCCGGCTGCGGCCGTCGCCTGAATGCCAATGGCGTTGTAGCTCGCCACATCCAGGCCGGTTGCGGTTGAGGTATCGAGGATGGCCTCGCCCTTGAGGTCGTTGCTGGCGACCGGCACGTAATCGGCGTTCGTCTCAATGCATTTCAACTCACCTTGGAAGGGATCCTCGCTGACGGGCGGAATACGAGTTCCGCTGTTGCTCGGCAAACAGGTGGCGCCAGCGTTCGCTTGAGCGCAATCGTTACCAGTCCCGCAATGGATAAACGGGTTCCCCTGGCACACGCCGTACGGGAGCGGCAGATCGCTACCTGCCAACCCGTCGCTCGCCTTCCACTCGATCGGTTGCCCCTGCGTCAAGGCGATATCGAAATCTGTTTCTACGCAGCTGGGAAGGCACTGCCCAGAGCCGCACGTGGTCGCGTCCTTGCAGATCGACCCGTCACTGGTGCAGTGAGAATTGGCATCGATGTAGAAGCAGTGCAAATCGATCAGGTTGTTGAGGTTCGTATTCGCGAGCCGAATGACCGTGTCGACGCCGTTGACGGTGTCGACCACGATTTTCGGGTAGACGACGATTGCGGCCGGTCTGTCAGACGCCACATCCGCCCGTGCCTGTGCGCCAGAGATAACGAGTGCCGTTGCGATCGCCATCGTCCAGCCTGCCCATCGCACCTGTCCCATGTTCAATCTCCTTTCCGCTGTCCTTGGACGCCGCGTCATTTGCACAGGTTACCTCACTGATTCACTGCGCCCTGCTCGGGTGGAATGGTCACCAAGTCCGCCACATTCAGCTCTCCGATCATGTCGCCGTTTTGGGCCGAACGCGCGGTGAGACTGTTGACGGTATCCTCATGCGTCTCCTCGATGACGGCGAGCACCCCGCCCGGGGTGCCAGTCGCCGAGCTGATGCGTGTCTGCAGCGTGTCGCTGCCGAGCACGCTGGCAGTGAACCACGGACTAATGCCGGGGAGGAGCGACCCACTCGGCGCGCCGAGGTCGAAGGACCCCCAGCACGCGAACGAGGTCGAGGTCGTAAACGCCTGCTCGAATTCATTGAGGACCTCAAACCGCAGTGTGACGGCGGTCAGCGCCTGCGTTTCGAAATTCTGCGTGCATGGCACAACCGTCAGATTAGTGCTGACGCTGCTGCAGTTACACTTGCACGTATCGGGGCCCCCGTCCGGGCAAGCGCAGGTGGAAGGGCAGAAAGTCTGCTGCTGCACCACCGGATCGGGTGCGCCCGTGGCCGGATGGTCGAAGCGCCATTCTACCGGACATCCCGCATACTCCTTGCCATATGGGCACAACGTTGGGTCAAACGTAGCGGCGTTACTGCCGAGGCAGAGAACGTCAGTATATGCAGCTTCGCTTGCATATTCGCCGCTTTGAATGCCAATCGCGTTGTACTTCGACACGTCGCCGGCGGTGAAGAGGCCTGGAACGGTGATGACATCCTCAAGCGTGGCCTCGCCCTTGAGCACATTGGCGAACGCGGGACCACCGCTCGGATCCACCGCGATGCACATCAGTTCGCCGGTGAAGTCCGGCGCCACCGGTGGCACGTGGCCGGGATCGAACCCCGCATCACAGCAGTCTGCAGCTGGAGAGCCGCTGGTGCCCTTCACACACGTCGTCGTGGTCCCACTGCAAGCAAGATCACTCGGATTGTACAGACGGCCGGTCGACACCACCCAGTGAGTCGGCTGCTGGCGGGTCAACCAGATGTCGAAATCGATCTCCGTACACAACGGCTCATTGAGCGACCCCGGCGGGTAGCCTGGGGTCGTCGGCGCGCCATCGACGTAAAAGCAGTGCGCGTACTGCATATTGTTGGAGGTGTTGGTAATCTGAATGATCGTATCGCGTGATCCATCCGCGATCACCTTTGGGAACACCAATATCGATGCGCTCTGCTCCGTGGTGACGACTTGAGCCACGGCCGGCTGGGTAACTAATCCCCATCCGACCAGCGCTGCCAGTCCTGTGAGCCCAACTAGCCCTCGCTGCCTACGCATTACCCTCCTCCTTTCGATCACGCCGCACCGAATTCGCCGTGGCGAACCCCTCGATCAAGTGTGCGCCTTATATCCGTGAGGTACGAAGTTGTCAAGTCAAAAGGCCCTTTTTTTTGCCCACTTTGCACTCTAAGGCAAATACAGATAATCGCTTTGGGGCCGGCTGCCGCTGAAATGCAGGTTGGTGGCGGCGCTGCCTCCCCTTTTCCGGAACTCTTCGGCCACCCCCAGCAAGGTGTGGCCAAACGTGGGATCCGCGATGGCTACCCCCCGAATCCTGGTCTGCCCGGTCAGCGTCCCCATCACGGCCGCGCTAAAAATGGATCGCTGCATGGTCTGACTGCCACCGATCGTCCATATCGGCCACTCGGCGAAGCAGGTCACCGTGCGGCTGGTGGAGAACAGCTGCTCGAATTCATTGAAGACCTGAAACTGCACGACGGTCGCGACCGGCATTAAAGGCAGGGTCAGGAAATCCTCGGAACATGGGACCAGCGTCAAATCGGTGGTGACCTCTTGCCCGGTAACCGGGTCGTTCGCCCCATCGAAAAAGTGGTCCAAGACCAAGATATTGGGACACCCAACGTACTCTCCCGCGCTGACGCAGCTGCCAGACGGGCAATCGGCAGCGCTGGAGCATACATTTCCGGCGTTGGTGCCGGCGGCGCACACGTTTCCCCCGAGCACTAGGGTATTGCCACCATTGTTAGGAGGCTGCACGCAGGTGCCCTCATCGCTTGGGGTTGTCGGTGGCTGGCAGTCCGAATTATTGGTGCAGGATATCGTGGTATCGCCGCTGCAGTAAGGCAGGACGGCTGGGATGCCGATGGCGTTGTATCCTTCCACGTCCGCCACGTTCCCCTGCACCCGGGTGATTTCCACCTCGCCCTTGAGGTCGTTGCGGGCGACCGGCATCCCATTGGCGTCGACCGCAATGCACTTCAGCTCGCCGATAAAGGGGTCTTTCGGCGCCATGAGAATACGGCTGCCCTGGTTGCTCTCGCCGTCCGGTCGGGGGTTGTTTATCGTCAGCGGGAGACACGGTACGTTCTCCGGCGTGGCTGGGGTGCATTCGCTCGAACCCTGTGAGACCAACCATGCTATCGGTTGGAGCGCCGTGATGTTCACGTAGAAGTCGAACTCCTGGCACTGCGATGTGCACCCGTTGGCGACGCAGTCGAGCGGACTGGCAATGCACGCCCGTAACGCCGCCACGCTGGGGCACTGCGGCGTCGCATCGACGAGGAAGCAGTGCATCGAGATCGGCTCTTCCGAGGTGTTGCTGACGCGAATCAACGTGTCGATCTGACCGCGCGGACCCGGCGGAGCGTTGGACGTGTCGATAAGCAGCTTGGGGAACACCAGTATCGCCGCGGCCTTGTCGGACGCGACATCCGCACGAGCAGCGACGCTGGCGCCGACCAATGCGGCGATCACACTCCACAGGCGAATTCCACCGCAGCGCCGCATCAGAATCCCCCTGGGAGGACAAGGACGTCGCCATCCGGGCGATCACCTTCGCCGTGCAGGTTGAGCGCGTCCCTGGTCGTGTTGCCTCCCGAAACCGAGTGGAACTCCTCAACGACGCCCAAGATGCCGGATTGATCGGGGTCCGCCGAATACATCCGCGTTTGCGCGAAGCGGGTGCCGAGGAAGGCCTGGGTGAACACGGAGTTGACGGCACCGAGATTCAGATTCGCCCAACAATAAACCAGGGGAATGCTCGTTGAGTACCTTTCCTCGAACTCGTTGTAGATGTCGAACCATACCACCGCCGTGCCGAAGACTTGGTTCTCGAAGTCCTCGGTGCACGGCACGATTGTCACCTCCGTATTGACTTCGGAGCCGCTGGCGAACTCGTTGATCACCGGATCGCTTGCGCCGGCGCTGAACTTATTGCCGGCGGCGAAATGGTTGACGATCAGCGTATCGGGGCAGGCGTTGTATTCGGCTCCGGTGGGGCAACTCGGGGTCATGCCGCCGCCGAGGCACAGGGTGTCGTCGCCGTTATTGGAGTTGGAGTCGGTGTTCAGCCCCATCACCCCAATGGCGTTGTACTTGCTGGCGTCGCCATCCGTAGTGACGATGGTGGCCTCCCCTTTGAGGTGATTGCCGTTGATCGGCGCCCCGGAAGAATCGACTTCGATGCATTTCAGCTCGCCCGTGAAGAAGTCTGACACCGGGGGGATGGCACCCGGATCAAAGCCGGCCCCGTTGCAGTCATAAAACGGGGGATTGTCGCTGCACTCCTGGTCGCTCGGCCCCGTGCTACTGACCCGCCGCCCGGTGGACACAACCCAATGCGTCGGTTGCTGTTTGGTGAGGTAGATGTCGAAATCGATTTCCTGGCATTGTGGCTGATTAGTGGAGCTTGGCAGTTGACTGGGATCGGGCGGCGCCCCATTCACATAGAAGCAGTGTGCAAACGCCATCGAGTTCGAGGTGTTCGAGATCTGGATAATGGTGTCGCTGGCGAGCTTAGAGGCGGTGGCGGGCGTGGAAATCACCTTCGGGAACACCAGAATCGAGGCGCTCTGCTCTGTGGTGACGTCGGCGCGGGCCGTTGAGGTGGCGACGACGAAAGCAGCGACGACGAGTGCCAGGGTGGTGGCTCGGCCCCGGCGCCAAATCGCCCCGCTCGCACGTCCCATCGATCCCACGCTCCTATCGCAACACCACGCCGGGACTTTTTGCCCGGGCGCTTCCGACTCCTGCATCCCCACTTGCAGCTCACGCGACAAGTGCGCCTTTATAAACCGGTGGGGCCGGCCGTGTCAATGAACGTCAACGCAAATGGCTGAGGAAATGCGTCTTACCTTACGGGCGTCAGCCACGAAGCGTGGCGCGGATCTTCGCCGCGGGTGATAGCGGCAAAGCTCCGTTGCAGGTTCTGCGTGATCGGGCCCGGGCGCCCCGACCCGATCTGGCGATCGTCGATCTCGCGCACCGGGGTGACCTCGGCCGCCGTCCCGGTCATGAATGCTTCATCCGCCAGATAGGCCTCGTCGCGCGTGAAGCGCTCCTCCACGTTCTTGACTCCGTGCTCGTGCAAGATGGTGAGGACGGCGTCGCGCGTGATACCCGACAAGATGGAAGTCTGCGGCGTGGTCTTTACGCGCCCGTCGCGCACGATGAAGATATTCTCGCCGCTACATTCAGAGACGTAGCCGTCGACATCCAGCATCATGGCCTCGTCATATCCGGCCCGGCGCGCCTCCACCGCCGCCAAGATCGAGTTGACGTAGTTTCCGACGGCTTTGGCCTTGGTCATGTGTGTGTTCACGTGCATACGCTGGAAAGATGCCGTTTTGATCCGCACGCCGTCGCGCACGCCTTCCTCGCCGAGATACGCGCCCCAGGACCACACGACGATGGCGACGCGGACGGGATTGTTCACCGCTGCCAAGCCCATCTCGCCGGAGCCCAGAAAGACGATCGGACGGATGTAGCAGGACCGCAGTTTGTTCACACGCACGGTCTCGATGCAGGCGCTGGTGATATGCTCGCGGCTGAACGGGATGGCAAGGCCCAGAATATGCGCCGAGCCGAACAGACGATCGATGTGCTCCGCCAATCGGAAGATGGCGGGCTGGCCACCACGGGCCTCGTAGCAACGAATGCCCTCGAAGACACCGAGCCCGTAGTGCAGCGTGTGCGTCAAGACGTGCACGTGCGCCGCATCCCACGGTACGAGTTCGCCATCAAACCATATGAGTTCACTCTTTTCCACGACGAATCGCCTCCTCGCCTGCGTTCATTTCTTCACAACGTATCTCAGTTCACTTCAATTCCGCTTCCATGCGATCGAACCAACGCTCGAAGCAGGCTCGGATGGCTTCGCGCCACACGCTGTAGTCGTGCCACAACCGCTCGCCGATGCCCTCAGCGTTCGTGCCGGCGCCGCCGTCATATCCCATACGCTTCGCTACCGGCCGCAGCTCCATGCGTGCCCTGTCCAAGTCCTCGACCGGTCGGTCATACGCCAGGCGCAGCGAATTTTCCACCCGGCGCAGAAAGCGGTAGCCGTCCGCCAGCAGCGCGTGGTCCTCTGCGGGCAAAACGCCGGTCTGCGCCAGCGCTTCCAGTGCCCCCAAGGTGTTGCCGATTCGCGCCCGCGGCTCGCGGGCACCGTAGTGGAGCTGGAGCATCTGGGTCAAGAACTCGACGTCGACCAGTCCGCCGCGGCCGGTTTTGATGTTCACGCGGTCGTGGCTCTCTTTCGCCAACTCCCGCTCCATGCGCCAGCGTAACCGGCGAATCTCCCGGACGTCTTCGGCACTGAGGGGAGCGCGATAGACGAAAGCGGCGACAATCGCGGAGACTCGTTCCTGCAGCGCCGGTGTGCCCGCCACCGGCCGCGCTTTGATCAGCGCTTGTCGCTCCCACAACCGCGCGCTGGTCTCGTGGTAGCGACGAAAACTGTCCAGGGAAGACACCAACGGGCCGGAGTGCCCGGACGGACGCAGCCGCGTGTCGATGCGGTACACGATGCCCTCGCGTGTCGTGACCTGCAACACTGTGATCAGCCGTTGCGCCAGCTTGGAGAAGAACTCGTGCACCGACACTGGCAGAGGCTGCGTCCCAGCCGATGCGCCAGAGCTCCGCTGCCCTTCGGGTCGCTGCATCCGAGAGCTCACGGCCGTCGCCACGACATGTCGGTTCAAACCGTCAGCCAAGGGACTGGGCTGCGCCTCGTCGTAGACGAAAATCAAATCGAGATCGGAGTTATAGTTCAACTCCCTCCCGCCGAGCTTGCCCAGAGCCAAGACCACCATTTGACCGGGCAACTCGGCGCACCCATAGCGCGTGCAGATGTCGCGGGCGGCGATCGTGCAGGCGCTGCGCAGACATACTTCAGCCAAGGTCGTGAGTTCGGCGCTGACTTCTCCCAGCCGCAGCACCGACTGCAGATCGTTGATACCGATGCGCAAGAATTCCTGGTTGCGGAAGCGGCGCAAGACCTCGAGCGACTCTTCGAAGTCGCCATCGCGCGGCAGCAGGGCTTGCAGCTCAGTGCCGAGGTCCTCTGGCGTGCGGTGCACCCGCACGAGGTCGGCCCGCACCAGCGTGTCGAGCAGCTCGGGACGGCGAATGAACGCGTTGGCGAGGAACTGGCTCCCGCCGAACAGGCCCACCAGCATGCGCAAAGTGGCCGGATTCTCGCGCAGCAAGGCGAGAAAACTCGTCCGCGCGCCGACCGACGAGATGAAGGTGGCGACGTTCCGCAACGCCAGGTCTGGGTCCGCCGACTGGAGGATAATGCGCAGCGACGATGGCGCGATCTCGTAGAGCACCTTTTTGCGCCCGGCGCGAGCGGGCGCCGACGGCGGTCCATCGCGCAGCAGCAGCAAGTCGTCGTAGCTCGTCTCAGGCTGCGTGAACCCCAGCGCCTGCAGCCGCCGGATGCTGGCTTCGCGGTTGTCTAGCGTTTGCAACAATTCAATCACTTCGGCGTCCGCCGAGCGCCGCGTTTCGGCAGCTGGTTCGTAAAAGAGCTTCTCGAACGCGCGCCGTACCCGATCCCTGTGCCGGTCGAGGTCGGCCCACAACTGTGCCGCCGCGCCGTCGGCGCGGTACCCCAGCCGGCGTGCCAACGTCTCGCGCTCGCGCCCATCGGTGGGCACCGTGTGGGTTTGCAGCTGGTGCACGATTTGGATCTTGTGTTCGACGTTGCGCAGGAAGCGGTATGCCTGCATCAATGCCTCACCTTCCTCCGCCGGCAGATAGCCGGCCTGGGTCAAGTTCGCCAAGGTGGGCAGGGACCCACGGCCACGCACACGCTCGTCACGCCCGCCGTGCACCAGTTGCAGAACCTGCACCAGAAATTCGATCTCGCGGATGCCGCCGCGGCCGAGCTTGACATTGCCGCGTCCGACCTTGTCACCCATCCGAGTTTCGACGCGCGCCTTCATGTCCTGCATGTCGGCGATGGTCGTGTAGTCGAGATAGCGGCGATAGATGAAGGGCCGCACCTCAGACAGGAAGCGCTCGCCCAGATCCAGCTCGCCCGCGATCGGACGCGCCTGGATGAGCGCCGAGCGCTCCCACGTCTGACCGTAGGCCTCGTAATAGATGAGCGCGTCGTTGAGGGCATTCACGATCGGCCCGTTCACGCCTTCCGGACGCAAGCGCAGATCGACGCGGAAGGCGAAGCCCGCGGGGGTGACCTCCTGGAGCGTGCGGGTGATGAGCTCCGCCAAGCGAGTGAAGAACTCACGCGCCTGTATCATCCCGCGTGGTCCGCCAACAGTTTCCTCGTGCTCCGAGGCGTAGAGGTACATGACATCGACATCGGAGCTGAAGTTCAACTCACTGCCGCCCAGCTTGCCTAAGGCAAGGACAACGAAGGAGTCCTGAGTGCGCGCCGAGTCCTGAGGCCTGAGGGCTGAGGGCTGAGGCCGCGCCGGCTCGAACTCGCCGTACTGCTCGCGCAGGCTGTGGCGCGCCCAATGGTAAGCCGCGCCGAACAAGCCCGCCGCTAGCTCGCTCAACTCAACCATCGTGGTGTCCACGTCGTAGCGGCCGGTGAGGTCCGCGAGTCCGATGCGCAGGTATTCGCGGTGGCAGTGTTGCCGCAGGTGCTCCGAGAAGGTCTCCCACAGTTCGCCAACCGCGGCGCGCAGGTGTCGCTCGTGCTCTGGCGCGGTCCGCCTGGGCGCGGCGGCACATGCCCGGAACAGCTCGACCCATCGCCCCCCCGCGCTGTGCAACGTATTGGTGAGCGACTGGCTGCCGCCGATCACGGTGAACAGATCGGCCAGCTGATCGACAGCCAGCTTGCCGAGCGTCGTTGCATCCGGCGTCACCTCGAGCAACCGTTCGCAGCCGGCAAGCGCCATGGCGGGATCGGCTGCGCTGGCCAGCAGCTCCGGCAGGCGACGGGCAAGGTTAGGCGCGGCCGACCGCAGCATCTCAGCCAGACGCGCAGCACGCTGCAGGTCTATGCCGAAGTGCTGTAGTACCGCGGCTACGGATTCCATCGCCGCAAACTCTAGCTGAAGGGCCACGCATGTGCGAAGCGGGGAATGGGGTCGGATCAAGCCGGGAGAACTGCGCACTCGGCCCGGTGCGACGGCTCAATCTGGTGCGCCGTCATCCACGCCCGCAGGTCACTGACGGCGCGGGCGGCGAGCGCCAGCCGCTTGTCGCGGCCGCGCTCACTACTGGTGATTGGAGGGAACACTCCGTAGTTGGCGTTCATCGGCTGGAAGTCGCGGCGGTTCCCGTCGGTGACGTAATGTACCAGCGAACCCAGCGCCGTGGTCGCCGGCGGCACAATGCACTCTGCCCCTCGCAGCAAGCGGGAAACGTTGATGGCCGCCAACAGCCCCGCTGCGGCCGACTCGACGTAGCCCTCGACCCCGATGAGTTGCCCGGCGAAAAAGGTGTGCGGGCGCCCGATCAGCTGCAGCGTAGGCTGCAACAGCCGTGGCGAGTTGATGAACGTGTTGCGATGCAGACTGCCGAGGCGTACGAACTCGGCACGCTCCAGGCCCGGGATCATACGGAGCACGCGGCGCTGCTCCGGATAGGTCATCTTGGTCTGGAAGCCGACCATGTTGAACAGCGTGCCCTCGATGTTGTCCTGGCGGAGCTGTACGGCAGCGAACGGGCGGCGGCCGGTGCGGGGATCGACGAGCCCCACCGGACGCATGGGTCCGAAGGCGAGCGTGTCGGGTCCGCGCCGCGCCATTTCCTCGATCGGCATACAGCCCTCGAAATAGACACAGCGCTCGAAATCTTTCGGGGGCACCGTCACGGCGGTGCGCAAGGCCTCGATGAAGCGGTAGTACTGGTCGCGCGACAGCGGGCAGTTCAAATAGTCCTCGCCGCCTTTGCCGTAGCGCGACGCTGCGAAGGCAACGCTGCGGTCGACGGATTCGGCTGTGACAATCGGGGCGATCGCATCATAGAAATACAAATGATCACCCAGGAGCTGTTGCAGGCAGCAGGAGAGGGCGGGCGAGGTCAACGGCCCGGTGGCCACGATGGTGACCCCTTCGGGAAGAGCCGTCACTTCCTCCCGCACAACCGCGATCTCAGGTCGCGAGCTGACGGCAGCGGTCAGCTGGGCGGCAAACTGCTCGCGGTCGACCGCCAAGGCGGAACCGGCAGGGACTGCCGTGCGATCGGCGATGCCCATGATCAGCGAGCCCAGGCACCGCATCTCGTGTTTCAGCAGGCCTACTGCGGAATCGAGCGAGGCGCTGCGAAAAGAATTGGAACAAACGAGTTCTCCGAAACGGTCAGTGTGGTGTGCCGGCGTGGTGCGCAGCGGCCGCATCTCGTACAGCCTGACCGCGAGCCCGCGCCCGGCAAGCTGCCACGCAGCCTCGCAGCCGGCGAGGCCACCGCCGACAATCGTGGCTCGTGCTCGTGACTCGTCTTCTGCCGCGCTCGACTCTCGACTCTCCACTCTCCACTGCATCTCACACCGCTTCCGCCTCAGCGATGGTTTCTTGGTATTTACAACCTTCGCTGAGGCAGCGGCGCACGGTGCCGTAGCGCTTAGTGGTCTTCTCGACGACGAACGGGGCGTCGCAGCGCGGGCAAGGCTCCGGCACCGGCCGATCCCAGGTGGCGAATTTGCATTGTGGGTACCGGTTGCAGCTGTAGAAGATCTTGCCGGTGCGCGAGCGCTTTTCCATGATCTCGCCGGCGCCACAGTCCGGACAGGTTACGCCGGTGGGCACTGGACGGACGAGCGGCCGCACGTTCTTGCATTCCGGATAGCCGGAGCAACCGAAGAACTTGCCGTAACGTCCGAAACGCACCAACATCGGCCGGCCGCACTGCTCACACTTCTCGTCGGTCTCCTGCGCTTCTTCCACTTTGATATTGCCTTCGACATCGCGGCTGAAGTTCTTGGTGTTCTTGCACTTCGGGTAATTCGGGCACGCTAGAAATTCGCCGCTGCGACCCCATTTGATCACCATTTTGGCGCCGCAGACCGCGCACGGGATGTCGGTCGGTTGCCCTTCGCGTTTGACGTCGGGCATCCGTTCTTCGGCGTGTTCGAGATCACGCACGAAGGGATCGTAGAAACGGCGCATCGCCGCGATCCACTTTTCCTTGCCGTCTTCGATGTTGTCGAGAACATCTTCCATGCCGGCGGTGAACTCGACGTTGAGGATGTCAGGAAAGGCGGCGACCAACAGATCGGTGACCAGGAAGCCCAGTTCGGTCGGGCGCAGCCGCCGCGACTTGTCCTCCACCACGTACTCTTTATTCAGGATGGTGGCCATGATGGCGGCGTAGGTGGAGGGTCGGCCGATGCCCTTCTCCTCCAGTTCCTTGATCAAGGTGGCCTGGCTGAAGCGTGGCGGCGGTTGGGTGAAGTGTTGCTCTGGCAGCAACTCGTGCAGCCGCAGGTGTTCGCCCTCGCTGAGCGGCGGCAGCTGGCGCTCGGACTCGTCGTCCTCATCACCGTTCTTGCGCTCGTCATCGCGGCCCTCGGTGTAGACGCGGATGAAGCCGTCGAACTTCAGGATCTGGCCCGTGGCGCGGAACAACGTGTCGGCAGCGGTAATGTCGACCGTAGTCTGATCGAACACCGCGGGCATCATCTGGCTGGCGACGAAACGGTTCCGAATCAAGGTGTAGAGCGCCAGCTCCTCTTTGGAGAGATAGCGCGCGAGCTGTTCCGGGGTGTTGCCGACGGCTGTCGGGCGAATGGCCTCGTGCGCGTCCTGCGCGCCCTTCTTGCTCGGATAGGTGACGGCATTTTCCGGCAAATAGTCTTTTCCGAAGCGTTCGCCGATGAACCCTCGCGCCTCCCGGATGGCTTCCGGAGCGATGCGCGTCGAATCGGTTCGCATGTAGGTGATGAGGCCGAGGGCACCCTCGCCGCCGATCTCGACGCCCTCGTACAGCCGTTGCGCAACGCGCATGGTGCGGCTCGGCGCGAAGCCCAGCTTGCGCGAGGCTTCCTGCTGCAAGCGCGAGGTAATGAACGGTGGCGTCGGAAAACGGCGCCGTTCCTTGCACTCAACGCGGTTGACGATCCAGGTGGCGCCGCGCAAGCGGTCGACCACGCCGCGCGCCGCCGCCTCGTCTTCGAGGCGGAACTTCTCGGGGTCGAGGCGGTCTTCGCCGATGCGGAACAGACGGGCCGCAAACGGCGGCGGAGTGCCGCTCTCGAGCCGCGCGGTAATAGACCAGTACTCCTTGGGCGTGAACGCCTGGATCTCGCGCTCGCGCTCGCAGATGATGCGCACGGCGACCGACTGCACGCGGCCGGCAGAAAGGCCGCGGCGCACCTTCTTCCACAGCAGCGGGCTGATTTGATAGCCGACCAGCCGATCGAGGATGCGGCGCGTCTGTTGCGCTTCGTAGAGATTGCGGTCCAGCTCGTGCGGATGGCGGATGGCCTCCTGCACCGAACCCTTGGTGATCTCGTTGAACAGCACGCGCCGGATCCTGTGGCGGTTGCGACCGATCTTCTCGGCAATGTGCCAGGCGATGGCCTCACCCTCGCGGTCAGGGTCGGGAGCGAGATAGACGTTCTCCTTCCCCTTGGCCGCCTGTTTCAGCTCGGCGATGACCTTCTTCTTGCCGCGCAGCACTTGATACTCGGGCTCGAAGTCGTGCTCGATGTCTACACCCAGCTTGTTCTTCGGCAGGTCCATGATGTGGCCGACCGACGCCTTCACCTGGAAATCTCTTCCCAGATACTTTTCCAGAGTCCGAGCCTTGGCGGGTGACTCGACGATGACCAAATTCTTCGCCATAGGTTATACCTGCGCCGGGGCGCACCGCACGTCAACTAGTGCCGCGACGAAATGCTTGCCGGGAAGCTGTTGCACCACCCCCTTCAGCTCCAGGTCCAGCAACGCTTGCAGCACCGTGGCGGCAGCGAGCCTACTGCGAGTGATGATGGTGTCGATGTGAACGGTCTCGTGCCGCATGCACTCGAGGATGGCCGCCTCCGTGGGCGTCACCTCGACGGGCCCGCGCACGGCCGCGCGGCTGAGCAGCTGCGGCGCGATTTCTTCCAGCACGTCTTCGGCGCGCTCCGTCAGTTTCGCGCCCTCCCGGATCAACCGATGTGTGCCGCGGGTACGTTCGCCGATGGCGCCGGGCACGGCGAACACGTCGCGGCCCTGTTCGGCCGCCAACGTCGCGGTGATCAGCGAGCCGCTCTTCTCCGTCGCTTCGATGATCACGGTGCCGAGCGCGAGGCCACTGATGATGCGGTTGCGGTTCGGAAAGTTCTCGGCGTCCGGCTGCGTGCCCATCATGAGCTCAGTCACTACTGCCCCTTGTTGTGAGATCGCTTGAAAAAGGCCATGATGCTCACTCGGGTATACGACGTCAATCCCGGAACCCAGCACCGCGATGGTGCGGCCGCCGGCGCGCAGCGCCGTCCAGTGCGCTTGCGCATCCGCGCCGCGCGCCATTCCACTGACCACGGAGACTCCGTAGCGCACTAACCCTTCGCTGATTTCACGCGCCACGCGCAACCCATACGCACTCACTTGGCGTGACCCCACTACCGCGACTGCCGTGGCGTCACGCGCCTCCAGCTTCCCATGGACGAACAGGAATGGCGGCGGATCGTGGATCTGACGGAGATTGACGGGATAGAGCGGATCGTTCCACGTCAGCAGCGTCGCGCCACTCCGCGCCAGCCGCTCGATTTGCTCGTCCACCGCACGCCAGCCGTCGAATCCATGAATAGCGTGCGCCAAATCGCTGCGCACCCCTGCGCATTCGAGCGCGTGTGGACTCGCCTCAAACACCGCGGCGGGCGTGCCAAAGGCGTGAAGCAAACTCTGGAATACTATCGGGCCGACGCCATGGACCATCCTGAGCGCCAACCAAGGCCGCCACTCAACCGGGGATGCGTCAGCCATCGCGGCCTTGTAGCGTAATCAAACGGTTTCCATCAAGGCGATAGTGCATCGAGCCGTCGAGTGTGCCGTTTTGTAAACGCTACAGCACCTGATTGTCACTTCTTCCACCTCTTTATGTCAGTGGAAAGGTCCAGCAGCAGGCTGTGGCTAACCGGGATCTTTGGCACATGAACTGCATGCCAAGGAGACGTTGAAAAGGACGAGGAGATGCACAACCAAACGAAGGTCCTTGGGCTCGCCAGACGCATTCGCGTACGAACGCGTTTCGGGGGATATTGTCAGGCCTGGGACTGCAGGCCCTTCGGTTTCGGGCGAATTGTCGCACCGCGGGCAAGGGGTGCGGTCGAGATTGCGCCGAGTGTGGAGCTCGATTTAGCCAACGGTGAGCTACGAGCAGAGGCGTCATTGGAGCGCCGCCTCGCCTGATGCGTGGCACAGCTGGAAGAATGAACTCCATGGAGACGCGACCCCGCTCCGAGGCAGTGGACGCCCGGTGGCTGGACACCCGGTGTAAGTCATGCGGTGCGCCGCTTACCTCAAAGACGCACGTCCATGACTGTTTGGGCGACCAGCTGGATGCGACTCGTTACGCTGAGCTGTTTTGGGAAGAAGCTTGATTTCCCGCTGCCGCGCGGCCGGTTAAGCGGGCGGTAACGTGCTGTCCCCCCCTACGGCAGTTACCGCCCGCGGCCTCCGGGTCGCTGTGGCAGCTGCCCTTCGGAGCGGGTGCCAGAGGCGCGCAAAAAAAAGCTCGCGGGTTCGACATGCCTTGTGAACACTGGAGCCGAACCGTCGCACATGGCATGAGTTGGGTGTGTGCGATGTGCAAGTCCTACCGTCGGTGAACAGCCCCCCGCCGGGCCCGCGCCCGGTTGTTCGGTTGGGTGCGGCAGCGGCGCTACTCGCGACCAGTGTGGCGCTCTCGCGCATATTGGGGTACGCACGCGAGGCGTTGTTGGCGTACGAGGTCGGTGCGCGTGCGTCGACCGACGCGTACTTTGCCGCCTTTCAGATTCCGGATCTCCTCAACTACCTGTTGGCTGGCGGCGCGCTCTCAGTTGCCTTCTTGCCCCTGTACACGCGCCGCCTTTCCCGGGGCGACGTCGAAGGGGCGGATCGCTTCTTCGCCACCGTGCTCGGCACCCTCGGAATGATCGCGGTGCTAGCGACGGCGGCGTTGTGGTGGTGGGCTGCACCGCTGGTGGCGCTGCAGTTTCCGCACTTCGATGCCGCCACTCAGGCGCTGACGGCGCGTCTCACCCGGATCGTCCTGCCGGCGCAAATCTTCTTCATTACTGGGGGCATCGTGAACGCCACCTTGCTGGCTCGCGAACGCTTCGGCGCGGCGGCGGCGGCGCCGCTGATCTACAACGCCGCCATCATTGCCGGTGGCCTGTTGCTGGCACCGCGCGGCCTCGGCGTGGAGGGCTTCGCCTGGGGCGCACTGGCGGGCGCGGTGCTCGGTCCCTTTCTGGCGCCGGTGGTCGACGCGCGCCACCGCGTGCGATTGCGCCTGCGCGTTAGTGTCAGCGACCGCGCCTTGCTCGGCTACCTCCTCATGGCCGCACCGCTGATGTTTGGACAGACATTGCTGACCGTCGATGAGTGGTACGGGCGTTGGTTCGGCGCCTTGCTCGGCTCCGGCACGGTCGCGCATCTCGCGTTTGCGCGGCGGTTGATGCAAGTCCCTGTCGCCGTGGTTGGGCAGGCCATCGCCGCAGCGGCGCTGCCGACGCTAGCGCGGCTGTGGGCACAGGGTCGGGAGGAGGAATTCAAGCGCTTGGTATCGCGCACGCTGCAAGCCGGGCTCGGGCTTGCGGTGGTCGGGGGCGCTGCCTTCATCGTGTTGGCTCGGCCGGTGGCGCAACTCGTCTACCAGCACGGTGCGTTCACGGCGGCCGACAGCACCGAGGTGGCGGCGATCCTGGCACTGCTGTCGCTCGGGGTGCCGTCGTGGATCGCGCAAGAGATCGCGGTGCGCGCTTTTTATGCGCGCGGCGACACCTGGCGTCCGATGCTGCTCGGTACCTGCGTCGCCGTTGCCGCCATCCCGCTCTATCTTTCCTTGGCCGGCCGGTTTGGCGTGCTGGGGGTTGCTGCCGCAGGGGTCATCGGCATGAGTGTGAACGCGCTGGCGACGCTGTTGTTGGCAAGGTGGCTTCACGGCGGACCGGATTTAGGGCGGCTGCTAGCCACTACGCTGCGCGCTGCACTCGTCGCGTCATGCGCCGCGCTGGTGACGACGGTGGCGGTGCGTGCCGCGCCGTCCGGGAGCGTCGGTGCACTGCTGGCGCTCGGTGGCGGCGGGCTCGTGTATGCTGGCGTCGTCGCGTTGGGTGCGTTTAGTCTCGGTGATGATTCCATGCGCGATGCCCTACGCCGCCTGTTGCGACGGCGCCGGCGCCACGACATCCGCCCGTAATGCGGTCCCGCCACCCCGGTGATTCGCACCGGCAGCCATTCCGTCATGCCAAAATTATTCAGTGCCCGCCCGCTACCCGTGCAAGGTGCCGCACAAAGGGATGCCCGTCGCAGCTAGGTTCTTGCACAGAGTTCCTGGCGATGCCTTGCACAGAGTTCCTGGCGATGCTTTGGGGGCCACCGAGGTTACCTCTCACCGCAAGGGCCGCGAGTTCATCGCGTGCATCAGCGGCCGTCTGCGCCGGTTCCACGTCAAGGTGATTCCGGGCGACCACATCACCATCGCCGTGTCGCTGCACGATCCGACGCACGGCCTCATCGTTCACCGCAGGTGAGCCGCATCGGTCGCGCGCGCGCCGCCTTGCAGCGAATCGATGCGGTTGTGCGGTTGGACGCGCACTGCTAAACATAAGGCTACTGATTGTTTGGGCGAGAACCCGCCTGGTTTCGGCGTCTGGTACGCCTCCCGCACGTACATTCAGGCAGACGCGGTTGGGCAACAGGTGCATAACCGTGGGAACAGCAACTGCGAACTGGCCGCGGCGGCGGCCCGAGGGACTAAGGAGTCGTGCGATGGGAAGGAAGCTGTACGTCGGAAATTTAGGGTTCGACGTCACCACCAAAGATCTCGAAGAGCTGTTCGGACAAGCGGGCGTGTGCGAGTCGGTCGCCGTCATTACCGATCGGGCCACCGGACAATCCCGCGGCTTCGGCTTTGTCGAGATGAGCTCCAACGCCGATGCTCAGAAGGCGATCCAGCAGTTGGACGGCCAAGAGTTCAAAGGCCGGGCGCTCAAGGTAAACGAAGCGCGCGACCGGGACAGCAGCCGCGGTGGTCGCGGCGGTGCCGGTGGTGGCGGCGGTGGGCGTAGTGGCTGGAACCGGCGTTATTAGCCCGCACCGGCAGAACGCGGCCGGGGAGGTGCGGGGTCTCGGGGTGAGGCTGTTACCGCTCGACCCGTACGTCAACTCGGCGGGGAGGAGAACATGGCGTTCAACAATTCACCGATGGTGAGAGCATCGGCCCGCCGTGCCAAAACCGAACACGTCTTCTGCGTCGGCTGGCACGCATTCGTGCACTGGCCGGAGCGAGCCGGTCAGCCGCTCGGCCCGGTGCCGCTGCGAGACGCAACCGGGCAGGTCCTGGCCAATGATCTTGCCGACGGGCAGGAGGTCGAGATCGTTTCCTGGCGGCCGCGTGCGCGAGAAGGCGTCACCTACCAGATCCGCCGGCTGACCGATGGCACGGAATGGTGGATCGCCGCCATTCATCTCCGGCGAGGGCGCGAGGCCGATGCAAGCACGCCAGCGGCGTAGTGCCGGTAGCCCGATGACCGATGCGGCGGCGCGCGCGTTCCTGCGCCGGCAACTCGAAGCACATTTGTGCTCCCTCGGCTATTCTTGCGTGCATGCGCGGCGTCTGGCGTTGCCGGTGCCGCAGATCGCACGGGTCAGCCCAATGCGCGGCCGCATCGCCTACGGCGAGACCGTTCTGCGCCGCGACCTCCAGCGCCGCCGGTGTCACGAGCGGCTACTGAATTTGTCGCAGCGGCGCACGCGCCGGCGCAGCACCATCCAGCTGTTCATCGCGGTGGCCGAGCGCGACCGGCAAGGCCTGGAAGCCTTGCTGGAACGCCTCAACATCCAGAACCGCATCCGTGGCGGCCACGTCCACGTGGTGACCGTCCCGCCCGCGGCAGCCGGCGCCCGTCCAAGGTCCTGAGCCGGTCGCCAGCGGCGTGCTTGCTGACAAGGCTCGAACGGGCTGGCTCGCTACGCCGCCAACCAACACCCGTACCGCGCTGCCCGACGCGCCAAAGATGTCTTGTCCAATGGCCCCGGGGCTTCGAGGGCGGACGTAGTACCCCGGGTTCCCTCTCTGGAGCCTGTTGAATGAAACCTCGCGACCAGGAGATTACTCTTTTGCGGTTGCATGGTTTTTAGAATCGTGCTACGCCGTGCGTAGCACGAAACTGAAAATCATGTCGCACGCCGAGGGTCAGCGCGACAACCCAGGGAGGAACGGATGCATATCCCCGACGGGTATCTAGGTCCGGCGACCTACGGCGGCGCCTGGGCCGTCATGGTGCCGATCTGGCGCTATGCGTCGAAGAAAGTGAGGCAGACCGTACAAACATCCGAGATCCCGTTTCTGGCGATGGGGACGGTGTTCAGTCTCGTGGCCATGATGTTCATGCTGCCTCTTCCCGGCGGGACAACCGGCCACATCAACGGCACGACGCTGGTGGCGATCCTCCTCGGCCCCTGGGCTGCCGTGATCGCAGTCTCCATTTCGGTCGTCATCCAGGCCGTGCTTCTCGGCGATGGCGGCATCACCGCCATCGGCGCCAACTGCTTCAACATCGCCTTCGTCGGGGCCGTGGTAGGGTGGCAGATCTACGCGCTCATTCTCCGGGTGGGCACACGGTCTGCGAAACGTCCACCGGGTGGGTCAGCTGCGGCGCCGCGCTTCCTGCGGCTCACGGCCGCGGCCGCCGCGTCTTATCTGGCCATCAATCTCGGTGCGCTCATGGCCGCCCTCGAGCTCGGCAGCCAGCCGCTCTTGTACGCGGGGAGGCAGGGAGCAGCGTACTTCCCCTTCCCGTTGAAGGTGGCGATCCCGGCGGTGATGGTTCCGCACCTGACCATGATCGGCGCGCTCGAGGCGGGTGTGACCGTCCTGGTGCTGACGTTTGTTCACAAGACGGAAGGAACAATGAAGGGACTCACGAAGGCGGCCGTGGTGCTATGCGTGTGCCTGACGGGCGTGCTGTCAGCGTCGCCGGGGTTTGCACACGATTACTGGATCGAAAAGGACGGCGCCAGCTACGCCGTGGTGTACGGCCACGGGGACCAGCGCATGGAGTATGATCCCGCGACCGTGAAGAAGGTAACCGTCTATGACGCGGGGGGAAAGCCGATCGCGTTCCAGACCGAGGTGCAGGGAAAGATGCTGACAATCAAGCCCGCTGAACCTCCGTCCGTCATCGTGGCCGAACTCGACAGGGGCTATTGGTCGGAGACGATCTCCGGCTGGAAACACGTCCCAAAACGCCAAGCCGCGCACGTCGTCGAAGCGGTGCGGTCGTACGACTACTCCAAGTCAATCCTATCGTGGGGCGATGCCGCCCAGAAACCGATGGAGGGCGTGGAGCTCGACCTGGTGCCGCAGGAGAACCCATTCGATCTCAAGGTGGGGGACACGCTTCCGGTGAAGGTTGTGTATGGAGGTAGGCCGCTCGCCGGTGCAGAAATCGAGGGCGATGACGAGAAGGTGACCACCACTGATTCTGAGGGGATAGCGAGAGTCCCGCTCAAAAAAGGACGCATCGTCATCAGCGTCGATCACCGCGAGCCGCTCACGGACGACCCGGACGCCGACTTCGTCTCGGTGACCACGACCCTGACCCTCGAGGTGCCCAAGTGAGCCGGGTTGCACGCCTGTTCGTCTTCCTCCCGATCTTCGTCGTGTTGTCGGGGTCGGCGGCACAGGCGCACTCGATCCACTACGACGTCCAGCAGAAGGCGATGGCCGTGCGGATCTACTATTCGGAAAATGATCCTGCTGCATACTCCCAGTACGAACTCTACGGGCCGGGGGACAAGGAGCCCCATCAGACAGGGCGGACCGACAAGAATGGGTACCTAGGTTTCGTGCCGGACCGGCCAGGGACGTGGAAGCTCCAGGTCTGGGGAGAATCGTCTCACGGCTTCCACGGCGTCACGACGGAAATCAAGGTCGACCAAGCACTGAACCTCGAATCGTTCAGCAAGCCGCTGGTCGCCACGTACACCAAGCTCGTCACCGGGATCAGCGTCGCGTTCGGCGTGTTCGGACTGTACGCGCTCTGGGCGTCCCGACGAGGTGGCTCGAAAGAGGCGAACAAGTAGTCATGGCCACGCTGAGGATGGGTTCAACCACGGAGAGGGGCAGAGCGCGACGTTTCGCCGCCGCGCTGGCAGTGGTGTGGAGTGTCATTGCGCAGGCAGCGTAGCACGAGCAAACGACGCAAACAGGAAGTGAAGCGGTGCCGCAAGCAGCCGGCGCGGAGCGGACACCAGGCAAGAGTGAACAAGGGAAGACGAAGAGTCAAAAGGCAATCGAGCTAAAAGAGTTGGTAGTAGAAGCAAAACGGCCGCTGTCGTCGGCCTCGTCTGACGAGGTGGGCGAGAGGGACTACGCCGAGCGGCCGCACGACACCATGATGGAGATCCTGAACAACATCCCGGGGCTGGTGGTCGCACAACACCAAGGCGGCGGCAAGGCGCCACAGTGGCTCATCCGCGGTTTCGACGCCGACCACGGCACCGATTTCGCGGTGTACGTCGACAACATGCCGGTCAACTTGCCGACGCACGCGCACGGCCAGGGCTACGCCGACGTCAACTTCATCATCCCGGAGACCATCGAACGCTTCCAGCTCTACAAGGGACCGTACTTCACGCAGTTTGGCGATTTCGCCAACGCCGGCGCGCTGAATTTTGTCACCAAGGACGAGTCCAAGGAAAACTTCGCGCTCGCTGAAGGCGGATCATTTGACACGCAGCGCTACGTGCTGGGCGCGTCGCCGAAGCTATCGTGGGCGAAGACGCTGCTGGCGGCGCAGGTGTATTCGACCAACGGCCCCTTCGTGAACCCGCAGAACTACTGGCGCTACAACGTCTTCGGTAAGATGACGCTGGACCTGACGCCGGAATCGAAGCTGTGGTTCGACGGCACTGTGTACGACGGCGATTGGGACGGCTCCGGGCAGATTCCACGGCGGGCCGTGCAGCAAGGGTTTCTCGTCACCGATCCGGACACGAATCCCCCCACGACGCGTCCGTTCGGGCGCTTCGATTCGATCGACCCCACAGAGGGCGGCAAGACCGACCGCGAGAACCTCGACGTGCATTACACCTACACGCCCACGGCGGAGGATGTCTGGACCTTCCAGGCGTACGCCAGCCGGTACAAGCTGCAGTTGTTCTCCGACTTCACCTTCTTCCGTGACACCGGCTTGCGGTTCGTGAAGACTCCCGAAGGGAGCATCATCGACTGCGCCCACGCCGACTGCTCGCAGATTCTTAACCCGGACTACATCCCGGGCGACGGCATCGAGCAGAACGACCAGCGTGAGATCTACGGCGGCAAGGCAAATTACACCCGCTACTGGCTTCTGCTCGATCGCCCGGTACAGAGCCAAGTGGCGGTGGAGACGCGCAACGACCACATCGACGTTGCCCTCCACCGGGAGGTGCAGCGCACACGCTTCTACACCATCAATGAGCTGGTCGTCCAGGAAGACTCCATCAGCGCTTGGATGCAGCAGCAGGTTTTTCTCACCGACTGGTTGCGGCTGGAGGCTGGTCTGCGCGGTGACGTCTTCTTCTTCAACGGCCAGAATCGCCTGCCGCAGCAAGGTCCCGACCAGAACTTCGCTTCCGTTTACATCGCCGGCAACAGCACCGATTCCGTGGTCAGCCCCAAGGTCAACGTCGTGATCACGCCGCGGCCGGAGACCGACATCTACCTGAACTTCGGTACCGGCTTTCACTCGAACGATGCGCGCAACGTGCTGCTCGCGAAAGCGAACCCGCAGCAAGCCGGCAACATTAGCTCAGCGCTGGCGAAGTCCATCGGGTACGAATTCGGCGCGCGCACCCGGCAGTTCGATGCGCTCGATGTCGCGGCTGCGCTGTGGCTGTTGGATCTGAGCAACGCGCTGACGTTCTCCGGCGACGCCGGCAACCAGGAGATTGGGGCGGGCGGGACATTCCAACCGGCCGGAGCGACGCGCCGCTGGGGCATCGACTTCGAAACGCGCTACCAGTTCACTCGCTGGCTCTACTTCGACTATGATCTGAGTTACGCGGATGCGCGCTTTCGTACCGGCGACTTCCCAGGCGGTGCCATTCCTCTGGCCCCCGACGCTGCTCATGAACGGTGGATTGACGGCTGAGTTCGGCAACGGGTTTTCCGTCGCCTTTCGCATGCGTTACCTCGGCGACCGCCCCGCCAACGAAGAGCGCACGCTCACCGCGCGCGGCTACACACTGTTCGACCTCTTGGGACGTTACCGCTGGCGCAACGTCGAAACGCAACTGTCGTTCTTGAATCTCACGAACACGGACTGGCGCGAGGCGCAGTTCGATGATCAATCGTGTGTGCGCGGCGAAATCGGCGTTCCTAATTCGCCGTGCGCTTACAAATCTCCGGGACAGCAGGGGTCGTCGCAGTCCAATGCCGGCGTCGACGACATCCACTACACGCCCGGCAACCCCTTCTGGGTGCGCGGCGGGATCGCCGTGTATTTCTGATGCGGTCGCCGTAGGGTAGTCACTGGCATGATGAACGCCGAGTCGCGACCTTTCCCCGTGCCGCCGCTGCCATCTCTGATGCCACGGCGGAGCATGGCCTGGGCACTGTCCCTGGCCAGCCACGCGGCGGCGTTGGGGCTCGGCCTTTGGCTGGTTGAACGTGGCGTGAGGGCGCCGCGTGCGGAGCCCGAACGGATGGTCTACGTCGAGCCGGCGCCGCCGCCTCCGCCGCCGCTGGGTGTGCCGGTCAATGCGCCCAGCGCGCCAGTGGTGCCGCAGCCGGCTAGCGAACGGTTGAAAGAGATTCCAAAACCACAACGCCTCGTGGCGCCGCACAAGCCGAAGCGTGTCGTTCCACCGTCACCGGTTCCAGCAGCAGCTCTACGCGGCGAGCCGGAGGGTTCGGTGGGCGGCGTCGCCGGTGGCGTAGTCGGCGGCGAAGCAGGCGGCCAACTGGGCGGTGTCGTCGGCGGACACGGTGACGCGCCGATTCCAGCGGGTCGGGTAGAACATCCGCCGGTGATCATCGCGCGTGTGTTGCCGGTCTACCCCCTGACGGCACGCGCGCGCGGCTTGCAGGGCCGTGTCGTGCTGCAGGCCGTTGTCGGGCGCGACGGCCATGTCGAGCAAGCGATTACGGTCCTCCAGTCAGCGGCCATGTTTGACGCGGCGGCCGTTGCTGCTCTTCATCAGTGGCGCTTCGAGCCCGGACGCGATCGCGACGGGAAGCCGGTTCGCGTCCTCATCGAGGTTCCGATTCGCTTTCAACTGCGGTAACACAAGGAGTGATGCGATGCAGCTCTCGATCATGGAACTGTGGGCCGTCACGGGCCCGATCGCCAGAGCGGTCGTGGCGGTGCTGGCACTCATGTCGCTGCTGTCGTTGGCGACGGCGGTGGAGAAATGGTTCGTGCTGCGGCGCGCCGCGCGCGAGTCGGCACGCTTCCTGATCGCGTGGCGCAGCCGGTTGAGCACGACGGGGGTGTTCGGTGTCAGCGCTGATCTGGCACCGTATCGGCACAGTCCCGTGGCGCACCTCATCGCCGCCGGCACCGACGTGCTGCGGGCCGGGCTGGCCCCCGAGGTGCAGCGTGAAGCCTACGACCGGACGGTCCGCCGCCTGGTACTAGCTACCGGTTCAGAGATGCGTCGTGGCTTGAGCATCATCGCCACGGTGGGGGCGACGGCGCCGTTCGTCGGCCTGGTTGGGACCGTCGTCGGCATCGTCAACGCCTTCCAGCAACTGGCCGTGTCGGCGCAGGGCGGTATCGGTCAAGTGTCGGCCGGAATTGCCGAAGCGCTGGTGACGACCGCAGTCGGCATCGGCGTCGCCATACCCGCTGTATGGCTGTTCAACCATCTCACCCAATGGATTGCACGGCTGCTGGTGGAGATGGACTGCGCCGCGGAAGAGTTGGCGGTGGCGGCGCTGGGTGAAAGCAGGCGGCCGGTGACGCAGGCAGGCGCGCACGTGCGCGCGGCACGGGAGTAAAGGCATGGCAACCCCCACAAGCGAAGGCGACGAACTCAAATCGGACATCAACGTCACCCCGCTGGTCGACGTGATGCTAGTCCTGCTGGTGATTTTCATGGTGGTGACGCCGTTGCTCAAGCAGCAGCTCCCGGTGGAGCTACCGCTTGCCGCGCACAGCCACGAAGCCCAGGAGACCTCCCAGGTCACACTGGTGGCAGCCGCAAACGGCACCCTCTCCCTCAACGAACAGCCCATCGCGGCCGAGTCGCTCGATGAGGCATTGCACAACCTGTATGCTGAGCGCTTGGACAAGACTATCTTCCTCGAAGCCGACCGCAGCTTGCCGTACAGCCGCGTTGTCGATCTGATGGACGCGTGCCGGGCAGCAGGCGTCGAGCGCATCGGCGTGGTGACCAAGAAACCAGCGCCTGCAAGCTGAACAGTGTAGACGGGCATGAGATCATCTGCGGCGTCGGCACCGTCACCCAACGCCCTCACCCTCTGCCATGGCGGCATTTGTCAAGTGGTGCAGAATCAAGCCGTTTTTCGCCCTTCAGAGTTCCTCAACGAAGCGTTGCGCGAACGCGGCGTGCAGCGGACGTACGGGGCGGGGGCGGCGCGGCCATGTAGAGC
>Ga0187884_10000898_pt1 | contig 28638 bp, 27 predicted proteins | sample June2016WEW_20_4_FD_132983 | JGI IMG/M metagenome (GOLD analysis project Ga0187884, IMG submission 132983) | Peatland microbial communities from SPRUCE experiment site at the Marcell Experimental Forest, Minnesota, USA - June2016WEW_20_40 | ecosystem: Environmental > Terrestrial > Soil >...
TCGCTCGACTCCACGCCATATAGCATCTTGGCTTGGTAATCTATCAAGAGAAGCACGCTTTCATTCGCCTCTATCGTTTGCGTTTGCGTACGTTTGGCGTTCATAATACCACTCCTTGGGTGTTTATTTGCTCGGTATAAAATAGGTAGGTTTCAACCGCCACCCCCCTAGCCGTGCCTCTTAGTTATCTATTATGGATCTGTTGATCAGAGCGAAACGTCACGCGTCAGGTGCTGGCGGGCATCAAACCACATGTGCACGATGATTAACGCTAAAAGAACAACTAAGCTGGGTAGTGGCGTTAGTAACGGATAGAGAAAGAGCGCCACCACTATTGCTACACTCGCCGTGATTGCATAGGCGAGGCTCATCTTGTAGTAGTTACGCCCGGTATCTTTCGGATCTTGGGACGCCAGATGCACTAGGAACCCACCTACCAGCCACGCCCCAAATCCACCCAGCAGGAGCGCGAAAGTCCCAAGTGAGAGGTGTGCGTGCTGGTTAGCTGTGATGCTACGTCCAATGCCGGCCCCTATCAGCACAATGCCGAGCTGCAGCGGAAAATGACTGTAGATGTACGGCTGGCCTGAACGGAGGTGCATGCGGCCGATTGTACGCTCGAGATGTTGATAGTAAGTCCACCACAAGCATGCGGTAATCAAAAAGCCGACGACCGCCCCCATCGCCGTCTCAAGCGCTATCCGTGTGCTGGTAATACTATTGACGATAATTATTACCGACAGACCAAGCACTATGATCGTAAACGTTGCGAACCGCTCGGGGATGTGCGTCGGGTTTACCTCAGACGACGGGAGCACGGTTCCCCACACCACCCAAGGCGTCAGCAGGTCGATCGTCAGGCTGATGCCCCACAGCACAAACTGCGCAGGCGGCGTGACAAACAGCGACGCTGCCCAGATTCCAGCGCCCGCTCCGAATCCGATAAGGTATATCCGCATCAATTGCCGCGTCGCAGCCACATAGTACCACGCCCGCGCAAGCAGGACAAGGAGGATGAGCCGGCACGCGAGATAGGCGATCCCAAAGCCGCGGGTGTTCCCGAGTCCGACTTGGGGGATGGCGACCGCAAGTCCAACGATGGCCAGCATTTGTGCGAAGGCGAGTAGGACATACAAGGTATCGTCGGTTTCAAAGCGAGTCGTGTAGACCGTATGGCCGCCCCACACCCACCAGACCAGCAGAAACAGGCCGAAAAAGAGCGAAATAGCGGCGCCCGAGAGGGAGCCCAACAATGGCATGGCAACTTGCGTGACCGCGACTACAACGACAAGGTCATAAAACAGCTCAAGCCACGTCGTATGGAGTTCCTCCCAGGGAGAGGGGCGTAAGCGAGGGGCGGGGAGTAAAGGCCGATCAGCCATGAGCGGGCCTCGATCGTGTGGTAAGGAATGCCGTATCGTGCCCGGCTAGCGCTTTAACGCCGCGGCACTTTCCCGGTCGAACATCTTTTTCCATGTAACCGTGTAAGGATAATGAAGCCTACAACGATCGGTGCTCATTTTCCTCAGTTTGTTCGAATCGCTTTGAAAATTGGCGTTAAAAGAACCACGGCAGGAGGCACTACAAGTCAGTCGGATTTAAACTCGTACGCATCCATCATTAGGTCGCCCCAGTTCCAGCTGTGATGCAAAATCGCCCCACGTGCGCCGTCGCCCGCCGCTCCAAACGCAACGAGGAGCGGCATAAAGTGATCAGGATACGGGTGAGCTCGTTCAGCATACGGAGCGCGCTTCTGGTAGTCAACAAGACTAGCGCGATCGCCTCGGGTCACCGCGTCGGACAGCCATCTGCCGAACTCCCGTGCCCAGTCGTCGGTGGCGGCACCTTCGCCTAGCGATGCCCCGGGGTAGCCAAGCGGATGGACGGCTCCGCCGCTGCCGACCACTAGAACGCCTTTGTCCCGCAGCGACGAAAGAGCTGCGCCGAGCGCTACGTGCTGGGCAGGATCTAAGTGCTGCTGGATTGAGAGCTGCGCGACGGGGACTTCAGCGGTGGGAAACATGAGCATAAGCGGCACCCATGCGCCATGATCAAGGCCACGGTGGTCGTCAAGGTCGCAGCGCAAGCCCACCTCATGAAGAAGGTCCGCAACGCGCGTGGCAAGGTCTGGTGAACCGCGCGCGTTATACCGCAGCTCGTAGAGTTCAGCGGGGAAGCCGTAAAAATCATGGATGGTTTCGGGCGCTTCCACGGCGCTAACTGTGGGCTGTAGCGTATTCCAGTGAGCAGATATGCAGAGCACCGCTTGGGCGTTCCGGTATCGGTCGCCGAGAGTGGCCAAGAACTCACGCGCCGGGACATTCTCGAGAGGCAACGTCGGGGCGCCGTGCGATACAAATAGAGTGGGCAGTAAGTATGCAGACATAGATCCTCCTCAAAGCCGTATACTCTTGATTAAACAACAAAGCGTACTGGCACAGTGGAACCACTAAAGTAGTCTCTCGCCTTAAGCACTTGTGGTGGTACCGTCAAATTTCGTTATTAATTCAAAAGCGGTACCCTCACATAAGGCCCAGCTGTCGCATTAGCCCAACCAGATCGTAGAAGAGCTTCTCTTCGGTAATCTCGCCTCTCTCATTCCAGTGGGCGACTGTGCAAAACTCGACTTGAAACTTCTTGTTTGTGGGCTGAATGGTCGTCCCGTCAGGGCCTGCCGTAGGGCCGGTCATCGTGCCGGTGAAATGAGCAATCGAACACGTCCAGTCGCCCTCTCCAAAGAGCACCAGATATGGGCGGTTCCCCACACGGTTGTCGGGAAAGGTCTTGAAGAATTGCTCAGCTTCTGCTTGGTGCGCTTCCAATCCTCTCGTCGGTTCGGGTTGCCCTGGCCAGTACACGGCGACTTCTTCGTGGTGCCGTTTGTTGAACGTGTCCCAGTCTTGGCTGTTCCAAGAATCATCCAACGTTATCATCAATTGCTTGTTTTCTTCGACGGTCATCTAAAACTCCCTCCATAAAGAGTTATAAAACAGTGGCATGTGTGCACTTATAACGTTTCGCGCTCATCGGTTTGTGAGGTAAGCTGATTATGAAAAGGGAACACTCGTGTATAGTCGATCATATATTTTTTGACCGGCTGACGTCCGCCTATTCTCCCGTGAAAGTGCCAAGTGGATATTCTGATGGAATCGCTCGGAAATTCCCGCCCGATATCCCTCCTACTCTGAATTGACCGAACGACACGTTGGCGAGCTTCCAATCAGCTTCTTTGTTGTCGTTAAGCGTATCCATAAAACTGCCTCGAATCTCCATACTCCTTCTTTCGTTGAACGCTTTCTCTAGCTTGAAAGCGCTTTCTTCATCTTTTGGCCCAAATATGCCTATGCAGTCTCTGCGAGCGGTTACCCCGCTTATCACGTCTTGTGTAACGGTGAAGCGGACGCTACCAAGCCCCCTGTAGTGATCTTCGCCTAGCACGAAAGTCAGATCGCCTACGCTAACACATTTATTCACAGTTTTAGTTTCTATCATGTGAACACATCCTGATTTCTGCCACGTAGCGTCCCGCTAAGTTACTTTCGCTTGGATCCTTAATCGTAGTGTAAACACGCAAAATCAGACTTTTACGGCTTAAGTTTTACTCAGTTGCCGGTCCCCTTGTGGAAAATGCGGGCATAGACTGTACCTGCCTTGTTTCAGGTTCCCAACATTCAGGATGCCTATGATGAATCAGGCAATCCTGCCGATAGAGCCTCATCCGACGAAAGGGCGGCAAATTTTATCAATGAACTATTATGGTGCACTGAAGATTCATAGCCAAAAACGCAGCAAATGGAAAGTTTTATTGTGTGCAGCTCCTAATTCACCCTGTAACTAGCCTACCGGAGGTGAAACACTTGGTGAGTCGAGCAGAGTATCTAAAGGTGACCGCTGCCCTCGTCACGACCGCTTTCGCGTTCGTCGCAGGCCTCGCGTGGAACCAAGCGATACAATCTATTTTCATCTATTATTTGGGAACTCCCAACAGCATTCCAGCAAACCTCTCATACGCAATTATCATAACCATTGTAGCAGTGATTGCCACGGTATGGATCGCTCGTGCCGCCTCGAGAGCAGCGGGCGAAGAGACCAAAGCGGAAATGAAGTAGGTGCGCACAACCACCACCTCTTTTATTTTTTTGCGAGTCTGGAGCAATCGCGCCTTTATCTTTCTTTTCCACCATCAGGAAACAGCACGAATGAAATGGTTGGGGGCGCTTCCATTGTCTGTGATTCAAATTGAGAATTTAGCCAATTACCACGGGAAAACCTCGCGCTCGTTAAAGTGCTTGAGCTGCCCCAGCCATTCGCGCCGCCTGGCTAAAAATGCCGGCCAGCTTAACTGTAGCCGTGATTCAAAACGTTTTTGGCTAGCAAGCACCTCGTCAGTCATTTCTTTTTTTTGGCGCGCTTTAGAAAAGGTACATTTAGGCTGATTCGAGCGAGTCCTGACTTGACCTGGTGGTTGGTCGTAGACAGGTCAAAAAGGGTACCATATTTTAACCAATATATTGCAATATTTATCAGTTTATCAGATTACTCCAAGCAAGGCGAGAGATTATTGAAAACTAAAAAGAAACTAGCCGCGGCAGCTATTACATTGCCTACTGTACCGACACAGAAGGAAACCTCTTTGGCGTCATACAACCGGACATGTCTGTGAAATAGGAATGTAGCTCTACGCTTTGTCCTGAAGCGAAGAGTCTTGAACCTGCGCCAGACTGAGGGCGGCGAGTTCAAAACTGCCGCGCTCTTTCCAAGCCTGCTTGCTTTTCTCGTGCGACCTGCAGACGTGTAGTTCGAGTGAAGCGAACGCAAAAATTACAGGTCGACCCCCCCTCTTAACCCTCTCTTTTCCCATGTTCCAGCACGTTGGCTTGTTCTTGATCGAGCTGTAACAGAAGAGCTCGGAACTCGATATCGGGCCTCGCTTTTAATCCCAAAAGAGACGATAGACTCCCCGCGTCACCTCGTCAGCTTCTGCAGCCTTCGAAACTTCTCGTAGCTTCTCAATATCCACGCCGGATAAGTCCCTATGCACGAGTACTTCTACACTATGCACCCGCGCTGGCTGATATATCGCCCTCGCGCGCCCGAATACGTCAAATACCGCTTCTAGCGAGTATTTGTCAAATTTGTTATAATCCCAGCGATCGCGATCCCCGTGAGCAAGCGCCGAACTAAAGCCCTTTAATAATTCATCGGCGGTAAATAAGGCGTCTGAATAGTAGAATAATGACCTCTTACCACGGCCACGTAGATAGTCCTTGCTCGAATCGCTGTAAGCTTGATCCAGCTCTTTATAGTCATCTTCTGTGGGTGGCGAGTGTAATCGCGCTGTTCGCATCCCCTCGCGTTTAAATTCATGGAAAGCGTCGACGTCTGATACGTGTCCTTCTCGTAAGTCTATGTCTGTCGGCGTCATATTTTCCCTTGCATCTAAATTTCGCCTAAATAGTCAATATTAGGTTGCTATGGAAGCCTATCACGCATCCGATCGGTTGATTGAGTTGTCCGGACAAGGTTCTGACCATCAGTTGGCTATAGTGTCGCAACCTTGATTGTAAAATTGCTACATCACTCCTCTTGGACACCTTCCTGAATTGGCAGTAAAGGTCCAGGTTGACCACCCAATTACTATGCTCGGACAGAATTTTCTAGCGTGCCAAATTCTTATGTTTTTCCCGTTTTCAGCGTGGTTTTTACTTTTTTTAGGCATCCGGCCAGCGACCTCCGCCTGATATCGGCGATATCGGCGATACGAATCGTCCAGTAGTCCGGTGATTAATTGTCAAATAAGTTTATTTTCGACGTGTAAGAAACAGCCTCGACCTGATTTTGAGGCAGCTTACAAAGCTCAATTTACTTGCGAGACTGAAGGTGAGGTGGCTGGCGGGCGTTTCAGTCCGGGCTGGAGCCGCGGGCGTCCGCGTATGCTCCTGTCGGGTGTTTCTCAAACAACCAGTCGCTGTAGTTCAGCCAGAACGGCGGCTTAGCAATGGCAGAGTGCACTTCATGCAATCCAGTTGAACTCACCAGTTCACGGATCTCTTCTGGGGGCATGCCGTGTCGTTCGCTTATGGGTTCTCTAACGAACATCGCGCCGTCGCTCTTCAGCGTTCGTGCGAGTGCGTTCACTTTTTCCTGTCGCTCAGAATGCTCAATCTCGTGTAACACGAAGTGAATTGTCACAACGTCATACGACTCATCCGGGATGTCAAGGGTGACGATATCACCGAGCTTGAAGTCCACGTTTTGGTATCCGCGCATCCTTCTCTTCAAGTGGGTCATCCACACTAACGATATATCGACGCACGTTAGGTGCCCGCCACCCGAGGCCAGCTGTTGGGCGACGTACCGTGATGCCGCTCCGGGCCCTGACCCGTACTCGAGCACCCGCTCGTCGCCGCGCAGGCCGAGGCCCTGCACGTAGCCTCGGTAATACGGGCGCCCGATGATGTTCATTTCAAACATCATGCCGTATGCTCTCAAACGCGAAGGTTCCTCGAAGCTCGTGATTTCGTCCCCCGGCATAATGTTGACCGTTCTACAAAGGAAGTGTCTATAAGTCAGTCTTCTCGATTATAAAGATGCGCAAAGCACATACGCCCCCCACTCGCCGTGTCGCGGTCGACGTGTGAAGGCGGAGGTTTCGGAGCACACAGTGTCGTTTTCAAATCCTCCGGCTGTATCGTTTGATTTACTTGTAGGTGACACGACGACCAAAAAGGCAAGCGCTCCTTTGTGCACAGTTTGAAAGATTTGTGTCGATAGCCCCGTAAGCGCTGAGAACATGTGGGGCAACCGAATCGTTGGATAGCTATAACCTGCTTTAGCGTGGTGGATCGAAATTTTGCTACGATGAATTTCAAAAAGCTCAGGGCTTAGAATCGCACCATCAAAATACGGATAATGTTCGACGGCTGACATAATAAGCTCAAGAATCTATGCAGCGCACTTAATCGTTGTGATTTAGCTCTCAAGCGAGTAGAATATCTCAGCTCGGACCCCCCCCTCACTGAGCATAGTGCTCAGGTGCCTTTCGACAGCATCGATCTCGTCAGAGGTCAAACGCACGTCAAGTAATGCGCACATTACCGTCAAGGTCGAGCGGAGTGCAGAATCGAACCCGCGAGGTTGGCCGTGATAGCATTCTGAGATTAGGCTACCAAGACAACCCCATAGCACGAACAGGTTGAGCCTGAAATTCTCTTTTTGTTCGGCAGATGTGAACTCATCCATGCCGTTTTCCATCCATTCCATAGAGCAGTCGACCAGCCCATTTATCACAATCCAAGATGAATGCGCCTTGAGCAACAGCTCGGTTGCTCTTGGATATCCATAGGCAGCGTACAACTCCATAGCCGCAGGGAAACCGATAGTGATGATGACGTCATTGTTGCCCTTCAGCACCCTCCCTGCTTCGTTCAGTGCAGCAGTATACGCCTGGAGCGCTACAGCCTTTAGAATGTGTTCTTTGGTTGGAAAGAGGTGAAACAGGCTTCCATTCAATATCCCGGCGGCTTCTGCTATCTGCTTGGTTGTAGTCTTTTCATACCCCTGGGCCACAAAGAGTGCCTTGGCATTACGCACGACGTTCTCGTAGGTCTCGTCCCTCCGTTTCTCACTCAGCCTAATTCGCGTGCCTTCTACGGTATTTGGTCCCTGTGACCCTACTTGTCGAGTATTTCGTGGCATGATGGTTGCTCCAGTACTCTGTTCACGATACTACATGATGGGCCTCACCTATTTGAGTTTAATCAATATTTGAGTAAACTCAAATTATATATAGTCAGCCTGTCATAACAGTGTAAAGTGTCATGATGATCAGCGAGGTTTGTCGGCAACTTCACACCACCAAACAGGGCGAAGTGACACCATCCATGGTAATCTTAGAAGCCAACATTATGCTGGCCTGTTTTTTATATGATTTGTGTGCCGACGAATGGATATTTTTGACTGGAGGAATCTTACATGAGAATATACGACATGGTTAATGCATCGAAACCTGACGGCATTGAGGAGAAGCACGCTCACATCATCGGTGGCGGGATCGCGGGACTGGCTGCGGCAGCGTTTCTCGTGTCTGACGCCCAAATGCCAGCGAAAAACGTCACCGTGTATGATCAGCTGGCCGTCGTCGGCGGCTCGATGGACGGTGCTGGCGACGCAGAGCGTGGATACACAAGCCGCGGTGAGCGAGAACTCGAGGCGCGTATGGAGTGCCTATGGTACCTTTGCAGCAAGGTGCCCTCTATCCAAACCCCAGGCCTGACCATCCTCGATGAGACATACCGGGCAAATGTCCGCGAACCCATCTACTCCCACTACCGCCTGATGGAGAAGCAGGGGCAGCGTTACGACTATAAGGGCGCCCTCATGTCCCAGCACGACGCGAAGCGGATGACGCAACTGCTCCTCACGCCCGAGGAAGAGCTCGAAGGCGTGAGCGCGGCGGACTGGTTCAGTCCCGAGTTTACAAAATCCGTCTTCTGGTACTGTTGGAGCTCCATGCTCGCGTTCAGAGATTACCACTCCCTCATCGAGGTCAGGCGATACCTTACGCGCTTCATGATGTACGCAGGCGGCCTCACTCACTTGGTCGGCATCATGCACACGGAGTACAACGAGTACGACTCGATCATCAAGCCACTCCAGATCTGGCTAGAATCGAAGGGTGTTCAGTTCCGCATTGGAACGAGCGTCATTGACGTCGATATCACAAACGCTCCACAGGAGACCGTCGTCACTGGTTTAACCGTCAAAGACCCAGTGGGGACACATCACATCGAACTGACGCGCGACGATCTCGTCTTCTTCACCAGCGGCTCGCTCACCCAGAACGCGACCACGGGCAGCACGAACACCGTAGCGAAGATGAACCGGGACACCACAGACCGTGGATGCTTCACCCTTTGGGAAAAGCTCGCACAACGGGATCCCAAGTTTGGCAACCCAGCTGCGTTCCTGTCGGACGTCGATAAGACGAAGTTCATTACCTTCTTCTCTACCATCAAAGGCGATCCCACCTTCTTTGATTATATGCAGGCAAAGACAGGCGACGTCCCTGGGACCGGTGGCGGCATAACCGTTGTTGACTCAGGGTGGAAGCTTGGGTTCATCCTCTACGGCAAATATTTCCCCAATCAGCCGGAGGACGTGAATGTCCTCTGGGCATATGGCCAGTGTCCCGACGTGCCGGGCGACTACGTCAAAAAGCCAATGAGCGGGTGCACCGGGGCGGAGATGATGGCCGAGCTCCTCTACCATTGCGACCTCGAGGACACGATCGATGCGATACTCGAGCACACGAGTGTTTCTACCGCGATGATGCCCTACGTCACCAGCCAGTTCATGCCGCGCAAGATCAGCGACCGTCCCAAGGTCATACCTGAGGGCTGTGCAAATCTGGCATTCATAGGTCAGTTCGTCGAACTGCCGGGGGATTGCGTCTTTACCGTTGAGACATCGGTTCGAACGGCAATGATGGCCGTGTGGGGACTTACGCACCTAGACAAACCGATGATTCCGCTTTACGAGCCAGTGTACGACCTACGGGTCATTGTCGCTAATATGAAGGCAATGACGGGGGTCGAGGAGATATCCCTGGCTACGTTGCCGCGTCTAGCGAGGGTGGGGCCTTCGCGTAAACAGCTGTTTGAGATGCTCAATAATCTACCCTCCCCTCAGATGAGGTGACGGCACTCCTATGAATAATGAGTTTAAATTCAACTCCCGATAGCGTCTCTAGTAGATGCGGTAAATTAGTGGTAGGAAATTAGCAATAGGCGATTATTGACGTGTAAAGGCTCAAGCTGCTGGCTCTCGCTACGGTTGTTAACGACACTCGTCTGACATAGGCGAAGCTGATAGCGGCATGTGCTCCGGGGGGGCACAGACTTTGAAGGGGCAACTTGTGGTGATCTTCGCCGTTAGACGGTGGTAGTTGATGAGAGCGATCAAATCAGCGCTATATTATGACGCACGGCGTGAGCGACATCGACTAGAAACACTACAAGCACCCGCTGCCTGAGCGCGCGTATGATATGAATATGCAGTGTTGGGCAGATGTGGTTTTAAACCTCTAAACGTTGTTGCTGAGCAAATGGCAAACTATAACGTGTTAATAAAACCACCACTTATGACAACAGGAGATAAATAACAACGATGTGGCAGGACACGGTAATTCTCCTCTGTAGCCTTGTCTTCGGGTTCCTTCTTATCCCTCAAATACGCGACATGCACAGGGAAAAGACCGGTGTGAACATCCTCTCCTGCACGACAACGTTCGCTTTCCTCGTCGTGTTAAGCTATACATACGCGACACTTAGTCTCCGTTAGCAGTACTTGGCAGCGGTATCGATGCTGGAGCGTGGGCAATAATAACAGCGTTGTTGGTGAAATACACATCACAACCATTATTCTGACCTAACAACAGGAACGATTCGTATGTAACGAGAGCAGACCTGCTATATTAATCGCCGTTTGATCTAAATGAGCAGAAACCCCTCTAACAGGGCGCTTGATGTGACCTCCGCCGTGTGAAGTCTCCTTTACGAATTTGGAGCCCTGGTTGAGCTTATTTACTTCTGATTGTTTGGGGGCTCAGGTTTCGCAGGGATGTGAAACACAAGCCTCTGAGGGGAATTTAGGGGGGTCTTATCGACAGACAGACGCCAAGAGGGGCTTGTTTTGCAACTCTGCTATCGAACAGTCTGCTAGGATGAGTTACCGAGAGCCGGAAGAGGGTATCGCCACGCTCGAACTACCATTCGATCACAGCGAACTCACAAGTTATACGGAATTTCGGAAAACCGGGCTCACACGAAAATCATGCGAGTGGATCAATAGGGCGTCACGTGCGTTCTGGCTCTCGACTGAAGGCACAATCAGCAAGACGAGGCTTGATAACCTTCGTGAAAAGACTCTTGCAAAGTATGCGAGCGAATGGTCGAAAGGCAAGGTTCTGACCTTCGCGGTAGCTTTTCTAAAGTATTTGGCTAAGACGCATCTAGACCCTCGATTCCGCGTGTTTGATGTTTTCTTAGAGCGGCCGCGAAATCTAAAGGTACGTAAGAGCGTGACATCCCGCATCGTTACCAAAGAAGACATCGAGGGCGTCATTGCTTACATATGGAACGCACACCACAACGGCGAACTCGATGAGGCGAGAGCGAAGCAATACACCGCCTTCACAATCTTTGGCGCGTTTACCGGCCAGAGGTGCATGGCGACCATGATGAAGCTCACTGCTGGTCAATTCCGTGAGTCGTTACAATCCGAAAAACCCGTGCTGCGTGTTGAGTCGCATCAAGACAAGATACGGATGGAACATTACGTTCCGCTACACCCACAGGTTGTTGAGGCTGTTCGGCCGCTTCTAGCCGAAAAGAACGCTGATGAAGCGGTTTTTCACTATGGGTCTTTTTGGATGTGGGTCAAACGCCGGAAGATCCCCATGTTACGGTTTCCGGGGCATTTCGTGCTAGGCGATCTTCGCAAGTTTTGCGAGCAGCATGGCGATACCATAGGGTGGGATCAGTCAAATCGTGCTTACATAATGACGCACGGAGTAAGCGGTATCGATTGGAAGCACTACAAGCATCCGCTACCAGAGCACGTGTACGATGTGTATATGCAGTACTGGGCGGATGTGCATTTAACGATCTAAGCTCGTTAGTTAAGCTTCCTCCAGGTCACCCCAAGCTCTGTCAACGAAAACAACGTTTTATTTACCCTGAGCTTGGTGACGCTAGAAGACCTGTCGTCTGTAGGCACAATGAAGATTGATCTAGGTGCGCGCTCAGTTAACCTGCCTTAGAAGCGCGGCTCCAACAAACGAAAGGCTCGTGCTTTACAGTTCTCGCAGGCGCTTTTTTGCATCTAGAGCTTGGTTCCACGCAGTCTCGAAAGTGGCCATGAGGAACTCGGCTTGGGCTTTATTATCGGTCCAGAGGGCCACTGTCGAATCGTCAAGCGTAAGATTCTCGGCATTCATGTTCATCGAACTGATGCTTTCTTTGTTGTCTGCGACAAGCATAAACACTCCCGGGAATTGATCGATGTGGCGTAATTCTTCGCCGTTGTCTATGAGTTTACGTACGGGATCAAGATAAGCTCCTGAAATCTTGGTGATTCCTCGTACGCGTCCGCCTTTTTTTATCAGCGTTTTAGATTTCTGAGCCATGCTGAATTGAAAGGAGTAAGCCAAGTAGTTCGGTGGGAGAATCCACACCACTTCGTTCTGCGCAGATTCTATAATATTTGAACCTGCGGCTAAGGTGTCCTTGACGTTTTTGATGGTTATCTCGCGCACCATTAAAGAGCTGGAGGAGTCCTAAGTTTATAAATGTGCGTCACATCTTTATGCAACTTCAGGTCGGAAAAAAGAAGTTCCCGAATTAAGCAAGATGCGCATTTCCGAAGTGTGGCTTGGTTTATGCCTGCGGGGACCCCTGTTCCAAAAGCTCGCGTATTCGCTCTTCCGCCGGAACTGCTTGTGCCCATAGCATCTCAAACGTGGAGCTAAGGTACTCGGCATAGGCGGGATCATCGGTCCAAAGAGCGGTCTGCGGCGCGTTCAGTGAGGCGCTCTCGGCGATACTTATCGCTGTTATGCTATGTTTTCGATCGAATACGACAAACATCACGCCGTGCTGATCGATGTGGCGTACTTCTTCGCCGATGCTCAGCAACTCCTTGACGTTGTCGATAATTGGATATGAGATATCAACTATCGTCTTTACTTTGCCTCCGCGCTGAATGAACGCTGCCGCGGCATCGTTGATGCCAAATAAAGAAGCAACGACCGTCGCCAGTCCAGGTACGGCTACAAGCCATTCCTCCTTCATCGAGTCAATTAAGGGCACAGCGATGGCGACGAGCTCCTTGGTACTCTTGATTATCTTGAACGTCGTTACCTCGTCTGAGGAACGAAACTGCTGTTGCTTTGCGAGTTCCTGCAGCTCCCGCTTTCGTGCCTCCATCTCGCGGAGTTCGCTTTCGTGCTTGTTCAGCGCGGCTTCGAGCGCGGTATCCAGATCTACGGCCGCATAAAGAGTCGGAGCATTGAGTGAGGGGCGCACCATGCCCTTCTCGATAAGACTGGTAAGTGTGCGATGCACGTCCTCGCGGTACGTCTGCAGCGTCTTGGCGATCGGAGACGGTGTCTTCGGGCCGTACTTGAGCAAGTGTAGATAAACTTGCGCTTCTTTTTCGCTCAGCCCGAACTCTATTAAACGGCGAGTAAACTCATCGTCAGTTGGCATCACTGCCCCCGTAGGTAAGTGATCTAAGTGATAAATATAGATTGCTTAAAAAAGAAGAGAGGTCAAACGCGTTGTGTCGAGCCCTACTGCGTAATCTAGTGCTTTCGTCGCATCAAAACAGGTAGCAGCGTTCAGGCGTTGAGCAAAGTAATATCGCCACCCACTACCTGATTCGGTATATCACGTCTACATGAAGCACTGGAAGGATGTGCGTTTTCAACTCCACTCGTAGAACACATTGGTTCCGACCTTAGCGTCGCCCGCGCTTTCCATGACGCAGATGGTGCGGTTGAGCCACGCAAGCTTCTCAGACATCGTCATGAAGGTCACTGTGCCGGTGAGCCTCCCTCCTGCGCCAGAGGCTTTGCCCGCATAGCAGAGTTTCCAGACCACAGAATCCCCGTCAGTCGTGGTCATGACCCCTTGCGCGGTGCCCGTTGTTATGCCGCTGGGCCGCACAAGATTGCACATAGTTCCCATATTGGTGGCCTTGACGCCTTCGGCCTTTCCAAAACCGGTAATCTCGCCAGTTACGCTATACTCAGATTCAACGCCTTCTGATCCTACGGATTTTATGGCAAACCCTCGTGGAGTGACTTTTTCCTCAAATAGCTTCTCTCCTATAGCCAAAATCTTCACCTGTTGTGCTGATTCTGCCTTCAGTATTTATTAGCTACCCCCAACGCGAGCGAAAAAAAGCAGATTGACGCACGCGGAGCAAGCATTCTCAACATAAGCTGCCTGAGCAGGTCTACGACGTATATATAAAATATTGGCAAAATACCCAGCTAGAAAATTAAACTGTCGCTAACAGTTTGATCAAATGAACACTGAAGCGTGAGGAGTAAAGCCATGGTTAACCTCTTTGTGAGTGCTCTTATCATCGCTACCATCATCGTCGCAGTCACCGATTCTATTGGGTTTTATGTTGTCTGGCGTGGAAAAGCAAAAATAACGCCATTGTTCGTCATCTTGGTTATCGTAGTGACGATGGTTCCTATGGCGATCAATCTCTGGGAAACCACGGTTCTCTTTGTGAGAGCTCTTATTATCGCTACCATCATCGTCGCAGTCACCGATGCTCTTGAGTTTTATGTTGTCTGGAGTGGAAAAGCAAAAATAACGCCATTGTTCGTCATCTTGGTTGTTATTGTCACGATGGTTCCTATGGCGATCAACCTCTGGATTCACATTTTCAGGTAGCTTGGCAAGGCATGTTTGCCTTAGCTCACAATGCGCACATAAGAAGGAGCAGCAATTATTGGGCCATGCATTACGATTCTGTCGGTCAGAGCGTATCGACGCACGGCGTCAGCGGTATCGATAGGAAGCACGCAAGCATCCACTTCCAGAGCACGTGTATGACGTGTATATGAAATACTGGGGGAACGTTGAGTTCATCGCACAGAGAGAGTAAATGACACAAGAACGCGATGTCTACGCTTCGTTTGTCAAGCAAGCTATTAAGCACCCGGGGTTATGCTATGCGTTTGCCAATGCCGCCCTCCTGCATCGGCATATGGAAAAGGAGTTTAACAACCGATTAAAGGAACTCTGTCCTTTGCCGCAAGCTCTCGCCTTTCCCCATATGAAAATGGCGGCGGCACAATATTGGCAACGCAACTTTTTCAGCATTTTTTTTCTTACCATTTTCGACGCGATCGGTATCTCGAAACGCCGACAACAAATGTATGGAATTATCCTACACGCTATCCGCGGGATAGTAACCGCTACCGACAACATTCTCGACGATGAGGCCAAAGGTTCGGTACAACTCTCACTACAAGGAGGCAGGGTCATCCCGAACATCATGGTATCACTGATGGAAATGGGCGTTCTTCAGGAATCGATTTACGAACTCGCGGAAAACGCGAAAACTGCCAAGGAAACTTTGAAGGGCATTACTCATGCTCTTTTTGAACTTGGTGCTGAAGAAAGCGGCGACGAAGGCGGCGTTCTTACGGTTCTCGATCCGAAGCAGTTGCTAGACCAAATCCATCGTTTCCGCGGAGGCGAATTATTTCTCTTAGCTTTCATCGCGCCAGAGGTGAATGAGCCGCAATTAGCTGATAAAATTCGCACGGCGAAGTTGGGCGTCAACTATATCGGGCTTTGTCTTCAAATTCTTGATGACCTTACTGACTTTGAAGAAGACGTCACAAATCTTCATCACAACATGCTGAGAAGCTGGATACTACATTATCGGCCTGATGGCGTGTACGACAGCGAACAACTCAATCGGCTCGACCCCGAGGTTCTAAAACATCCCGAAATACACTTTCGGCGTGCTACTCAGCAAGTCATGCATTTAGCCATTGAAATGGCCTTAAAAGGCTTTGATTACCTCAAACAAATCGGTTATCCAGCCGACGGGTTATGCGCCCAAGAATTGATTGAAACTATGTTTCGACTAAGAGGGCTAGAAAGGTTTTGGGATACGTATCAACAATACCTGGATTCTACCGACGGCCCGACTAGCACTGGATCGGATATCAACTACACCGACTACTTCCTTTTCTAGTGGTGTGGATCCGAGGTCTTATTGGGCCAATTGACGGGTCGCCGGCGAGAGATGGCGGCCGCGGGGTCAGAGTCAATTGTTCAATAATAACAGCGCGATAGCTTTGGCATGCCGCGCACACATCTGTTTGCACTACAAGTCTCATCGCGACAATCGCAACCGCGTTTTACTCGGATTAGGCGTGGGCAGCGTGTTGCCGCCTCGTCTGTGGCAAGCGATAGCAGCTTTAGGATTCTTAGGCATGGGCGTATTAATCACCCGTTCGCTCCACCCACAAGTTATTGGTGTTCGGCCATAGCGGCCAAAAAGAACGATGACGAAGCTGTGTTTCGCTACAGCTCTTTTTGGATGTGGGTCAAACGACGGAAGATTCCCATGTCGCGATAATCCAGGCATTAACGTCAACCAGAGCCGTGTAGAGGCTCCAGCTCTGAGTCACCTATGAATGCCACTCGCCCTTAGACTTGATTCGGGGTTCGTAGCACCGAGTCTAGCAATTATGACCATCGGTTGGTTATTTGAATCAGCATGTGGCGCTGCTGTTTCCAAGCCAACTTATAGCATCTTAATGAACAGAGTAATGATGAGGGGCTGTGGTGAACACCAGCTTTAGAGTACGGCCAATGTCTCCTAATGATATTGGCGAGCTTGCAGGAGTTATAGATAAGTCTTTTTCATGGTTTGTACGGTCTTTGACTCTTCGTAGCGTGCGGGAAGAGCGACGAGTGCTTATAACCGAGGCGCAAGGAACAGTGGTTGGATTTGTCAAATTAACCAACGTTCAAGTGGGTAGCCGTAAGTTCGGGCGCATACAATGGATTGCGGTTCACCCGCAATTCCGCAGAAAAGGAATTGCGACTGCACTCGTAAATGCTGGGTTTGAGTCTTTGACGCACGCAGGGGCAAAAGCTGTTTTTGCTACGGTGAGGAGGAGAAATACTGCGTCTTTAACTGTATTTGGCAGCCTAGGCTTTAGAAAAATAGGATTTTTGGAACTCTGTCGGCTTTTCGGGTTGCGGATATTCGAGTTTTATAGAGAAATTTGGCTTGCCCCTTGGATACTTGTTTTAATGCACGATTAGTTTGGGGGGGCACATAACAAAAAGTAAGGCAAAATAAGCTGAAGATCCTAGCAATATGGCGATGCGATAGCGTGGAATCAGTCAAACCGTGCTTACATCTTAATTCATGGCGTTAGAGGCGTAGAATGGAGCAATTACCGGCATCCGTTACCAGAGAGCGTTTACGACCAGTATTTAAAGTATTGGCAAAATACTCAGCTAGGCAATTAAACTGTCGCTAATATTTGAATCAAATATCAACACTGAAGCCTAAGGAGTAAAAACTGTGGTCAACCTTTTTGTGAGAGCTCTTGTTATCGCTACCATCATCGTTGCTGTCACAGATGCTACTGTTTTTTATCGTGTCTAGCGTGGAAAAGCACGAATAACGCCACTGTTCGTCATCTCGGTTATCATAGTCACGATGGTACCAATGGCGATCAATCTCTGGGTTCACATTTTCAGGCAGCTTGGCAATGCACGTTTGCCTAGCTCAGAATGCGGATAGAAGAAGGAAAAGATCGGCAGTTGCTGGGCTAAGCATTACGGCTTTTTCTGTTGGTCTCTTACAGTTCAGCGCAGCTCCTGAAAGGTAGACAATTTCGTTCACAAATTTCTAATCATCTTAGCTTGGGAGATCCCAGAAGTTCGCTGGGATCAGTCCCAAATAGAGCGTACATCCTGATCATGCAGTTTCAGGCGTCTCGTAGAGCCACTATCGACATCGTTGCCCGAGACGGTTTACCAAGTTTATATAGCATCTTGGCGACTGTGACTCTCGGCAGCGAACGCTAAGAGATCAGCCAACAGCCGATGCGGGGAGAGTTACAGTAAACGTCGTACCTTTGCCCTTTTCACTTTTAAAAGCAATCGTTCCACCGTGAGCATCCACGATCCGTTTCACGACTGTCAAACCCAATCCGGTGCCCTTCGCTTTGCCGGTGACTAGCGGTGAGAATAGCTTCCCCTCCACCTCTGTGGGAATTCCCTCGCCAGTATCTCTGACCGTGATAACCACCGCGTGATCAGAGACTGAGCCGGAAATGGTGAGTGTCCCTCCATTAGGCATCGCCTGCACCGCATTGAGAATGAGGTTGGAGAACGCACGGTGCATCAGGTACCGGTCAGCGTCGATGTGAACGCCATCGATGGAAGTAGTAACCCACACGGTTCTGTCGTGCGGCACCTGCGCCAACACGTCTTCGACAAGATTGCTGAGGCTCATTCTTTCAACTTGGGGCTGCAAAGGCCGTGCGTAGTCTTGGAGGTCTCCGACGATCTTATCCATGTAGAAGATCTGTTCGCCGATGCGGTCAAAGCTTTCTGCTGCTTTTTTCCAATCTGTGGCGTCGCGTTCCTCAGGGAGGGTGCGATCGAAGCGCATCTTCTGTAGGTCGATGATGTATCGGAGGCCCTGGAGCGGGTTGCGGAGATCGTGCCCGATCATGGCAGCGGTCTCTCCAATGCCTGCTAGGCGTTGCGCGTCTTGAAGCGCAGTCTCTGCTCGCTTTTGATCTGTGATGTCCGTCACATAGATATTAACATAATTCTTGTCACTAATCGGAGCGAGAGTAGTCTGATAAACGCGTTCACCGTCAGTCATTTCGATCGTGCTAGTTTCCCCTAAAGCGTAAGCTTGAGCGCTTAACGAGCGGGCGTCCTCTAGGGGGAAGCGTTCGTTTTTAACGAGTGCGTCCGCCCGTGAATTTGCATAGAGAACAGTACCGTCGAGTGCGAGGCGCCATACCGCATTGGGGTTCTCCGCGGGGAACTTCGCTAAATCTTCGAGCCGTGCGGTGCGCTCGTTGATTAGGTCTTCGAGATGGGTTGAGTAGCGCTGCAGCTCCTCCTCCGCGCGCTTCCGATCTGTGATGTCGCGCGCAGCGGCAAACACTCCTTGAATCTCGCCAGATTCGTTTCGGTACACCGTGGCGTTGTACAGCACGTCGGTCGCCTTGCCAGACCGGTGCCGAATGGCCAGCGGGTAGTCCCGCACAAAGCCCACTGTGAAGACCTGCCGATAGCCATTGCGAGCTTCATCCGGCTCGGAGAAGTAGTCGCTGAAGTCACTGCCGATGAGTTCGTCACGGGAATAACCTGTTACCTCTTCAGTCGCTTTGTTGACGTCGGTGATCGTTCCATCAACACTAATGGTGACAAGGGGATCGAGACTCGCTTCGATAAGGCTTCTTGCGTAGAGCGAGGCGGCACGGAGTTTCTCTTCCGCCTGCTTTCGATACCGCATCTCTTTGTGCGCTTCCTGTAGTGCCACCTCGGCTTCCTTGCGGAGCACCACATCCTCGACCACTGACCAGATCGCGCCCTTTTTTATGATCGTACCGGCGTGATTCCGTATGACATCAATGACGTCGCTTCCGCTGCACTTTTCCAGATTGTAAGTGCACACCGCGATCATTCGGTGTTGCCCGATAACGTTGTTCACCGCCTCTTCGTAGTCGGTGAAGCTTTCCCAAAGGCTTGGCTCGATCCAAAAGGTGTTGCCGGTAAGGCGCAGCCCCTCGAAGCTGCGGCTGAGTGCTTCGCATTCTTTTTCGACCCAGCCTTCGAGCACGCGATTGGCATCAAACGTGCCGTCTTTCAGGTACCATTCCTTGTATGGAATAATGAGCAGCTGTCCACTCTTGATGAACGTATCAAGATTAGGAACCTCCTGCGCAAGAGCAGCGGTCGCCTCTTCCACTTCCAGCGGCTCCGACGTGACCCACATGCACGCCTCGTTGCTTCGGAGACCCTCCGCGAAGTAGGGTACAAGGATATCGATAAGATCGCTTTGTGTGTCGTAGAACTGACAGAGGTGTGTTCCCCACGGGATAGCACCGATAAAGTCTAATCCAAAATTCGGCGAGGTCGTCACGATCTAAACCTCAACAGTATTGCCATAGCTTTGGCGACGCACAGGGAAAAATAGTTTTGCAGTGGATGAATGAAAAGGTCGCCCAGAGTTTCACGAAGAAATTTTTACGAGGTCTTGGCCTGCAATGGGATCAGTCAAACAAGAACTTCGTACTGACGCACGGAGTTCTGGGTGGATTGGCGATTTTGCAAGCACCCTCTGCCCGGATACGTCTATAATATCTAAATGGGTATTGGGCGGATGGCTTCTCGCGATCTAAACACGCCTTCTCAGGGTACGAGACTAGCTCGATTTATGAACAACGTTTTTATTTGACCGCCCATTTTGGTGTACGTCGCAATCGTTAGGTACGCACGATGAAACTTGATCTGAGTGGCGTAGAAGAGACGTTACTCGTTCCCCTGTGGGGGCGGGCAAAATTCAGTCAAGAGAACCCCCCATCCTTAACGATATGAAGACAATTGAACTCTTGAACAGCTTGATTACGATTTTTCAAGGCCAGACAAAAATCTCGGCATACTAGGAAATCTCATGCACGCAGCAATAGCGAAGCATATCGACGACAAGACCCGTGCGTACATCGCTGAGCATCCCAAAGCGTCGGTCATTGATCTTGGGGCGGGCCTTGACACCGCATATTACAGGGTCGACAACGGATCGATTCACTGGTACGACCTTGACCTTCCTGCGGTCATCAACCTTCGACGGCGACTGATTCCCAAAGCTGCTCGGTCGGCGTGCATCGCAAAATCCTTGTTGGATCTCAGCTGGCTTGACGACATTACCGAGACCAAGAACGGCGTATTTATGATAGTGGCCGGCGTGCTCATATTTTTTCAAAAGTCTGACATAAAATCGTTCTTCTCATCGCTCGCAGACGGTCTTCCGGGCGCGGAGATTGTGTTTAATACCCAGTCAAGGCTCGCCAAGTTAAGGAGCAACTGGGGCCTTCAAAGGTTGAGGATGACTGCCACGAAATGGGCCCTGAAGGATGCACGCACGATAACAAAATGGGATAATCGCATCAAAATTTTGGATCAGTTTCCCTTGTTCAAAGATGTTCCGCGAGACCCTGCGTGGGGTAGGTCGGTCGAGAGATGGATGAATTTCTCCGACAGAAATAGAATGATGAACGTCGTTCATCTGCAAGTTTAGCGTTCATAGTCTGGCTAACATAACTAGAATTGACGACCATAGAAAACGTCAGGGGCACTGGCTTAGTTTCGCGCCTGCTTCACCATATGAAGGGCAGAAGTCTCCACGTATGCTCCTTGTAAGCTGCGTACTGTTCTCCAAAAGACGCGACCAGCATACGCTCTTCGGCATTAATGCGATAGCGATACGCAGCGAGGAAGGTGAACGTGACGAGCACCGCGATAATCCAGTTGACGGTTGCCAATCCTGCTCCTACCCATAATACGATGACCCCCAGATAACCGGGATGACGCACGTACTTGTACGGGCCCTCCTGAATGACCCGCTGGCCCTCCGATATGCGCAGCGTGCGCGTGTAAAACCTGCCGAGCGTCTGAAATGCCCACACCCGAAGCGTGATGCCGCAGAGCATAACGACGATGCCGATCCAACCGATAACATCGACCATGACGCCTAATTGGAAGTAGTTGAGCGCGTTAGCGACAATGACAAGAATAATGCTTATGGCGACCGCCAGACTCAGGAACCGCGTGCTCGCCTGATCGAATGGGCCTCCCTTGAGCGTTGTAGCTGCTTGGCCCCTTCGCCTACTTTCGGTGACCGCGTAGTACACGATCAAGATGAGGTACGCAACAAGTATCGAATACATGGAGCGGCGATTTTTTTTGCTATCAGTGATTGAACGACTTAAACTCGTGCCTCTTTCTGTTTTCTTCTGCTTTCTCAACGCTGGGTTCGCTGCGACTGCGCTTCAAGTCAACGACCTATAACATCATTGCCGACGTCACGCCACGTGCGACAAGGTAGATGCCGACAAGGAAGAACACGGCGGCAATCAGCTGACTGCCGTGTTTCTGTAAGAAACGGATGATGGGATCGAAGATGCGATCGAAATTTTGGGGCGTCACGGCATAAACGGCCAGTGGCCCCCAGCACCAGCATAGCGTGATGGCAATCAGCAAAACAAACGCGACGACCTTGTCGAATGAAGGTACGGCGGCGACGCCTATATCCTTGCTTGCTGCAAGCGCCGGAATCAGCGAGGAGAAGTTGCCCGCGCTAAAGAGTATCCCCATTGAAACAACGGCCCCTGTGCCCATTGCCGTCGCGTCAAACGTTCTTGTTGCCTGTTTCTTCAGGAGAGAACGAGCGCTGAAATAGAAGAGGAGGAGCCCGAGGATTATATCGATCGTCACGGTTATCGTTGATGGCTTGCCACCGGTCGTTGACAAGCTTCCAACAGCGAGAAAAACCAGGCATATCAGCGAAAATACGATACAATACGTCGCGACAAAGATCGTACCTTTTTTGAGTCGGTGTTCAGCTGAGCTCAGCACCGTCATGACCGTAATGATGGCCAAAGGGCTTATCATGGCCGCGATGGCAAGCGGTATCACGACCGCGAGAAGTTGAGGTAGGGTAGTCATTACAATCACTTTAGTGCTTCAGCGCGTATCAGCAATTTAAGCGCTGGAACTTAAACATTCGGATTTAGCGCCGAGTCTGAGCTGGAAACCAACGTGAATCCGTGTCGCTCATAAAACCGAACTGCCCACGATGCGTCTTCCCAATGCCCAGCAAAATCAGAGAGGTGTGCGTGAGACTCAAGAGCGGTTGTAGCAGGGCACCACCTATGCCGCGCGTCTGGTAGCTGGTAGCACGTAGCGGTGCCTATCAAATCGAAGCCAAAGAATTTATCGAGAGCTGCCACAAAGCAGACACTCTGTGAAGATTGCCGTAGACGATCCGCTTGCGTGCTTAAGAGCAATAACAGCCAACTATTGTCTCTATCTTATCGTTGCCCCACATCCACTACAGAATTGTGCGTTAGGGGATAGTTTTCTGCCGCATGTGCCGCACACAGTGTAGCTGCCGGTACTACTCAGCACTGTTGCCTCTGGCGTTGCTGGTTGACTCGGATTCTGCTGTGATGAGATGTCATAATAGGGTTGCGCTGCAAGAAATGACTGCGAATGAGCAATCGATGGTTCATGCGAGACCACTTCGTGCTCGGTCTTCCTCGCGAAAATTACGATTGCCCCTACGAGGAAGAACAAGAATGGAAGAACTCCAAACAGGCTGATGGAAACGAGCACACCCACTGCCGCGATGAGCATCAATGCGCCCCCAATAAGCCTCTTTCGTTCAAAGACGCCGCCTACTACCCCGACAATAGAGAATATGAAAGCAGATAGGCCGAGCCCGTAGAGCGTAGTGCTCTGCGAGCTGGTTGAGTAAGCCGCTGAGATACCTCCGGCCAGAACAGCTATAATAGCTCCCAAAAAACCCAGAAACCCTCCGATGAGACCGATCCAAAATGCTTTGCCCATAGAAAAAACCCCCTGGGTAGCTACTGCAGGTTTGTTACTACCTGATTTATGCCGTCGCTGTACGTTAAAGTGGTCACTGTCGCGCTCTGCGGAATTTCGAACGCTATTTGTCCTGAGACCTTCTCTCCAGGATTCGTATTTTGCACTCCACTAAGTGCATTGGTGCCGAGGAACGACGAGGATGTTATTTCGTAAACCGTTCCGTCCGCCGTCGTCAATTTGAAATAGTAGGGGTTGCCGATGTACTGATTTTTCAGGTTAAGATTCGTGACTGTCAAGTCGAAGATGACGTACTTGTTGCCGGCTTGTGGTGTGTCGACGAGGTAACCGCTCCCTATTTGGCTTGCCGTTTGCTGCGAGTTAATTTTAACGGCAACGCCTGCGTTGCCACTGCCACCGCCTGACGAATTCTGCGTCATGGTGTTCGTAATGCAGCCAGTGGTTGCGACCAAAACGAGCGCGCCAATAAATAACAGCGGTAGCGCCTTTTTCAACGGCATTTTGATGTACCGTTTCATCATCCTAGCTACTGGATTCATATTCTTCCCCCCTTGCTTTGCCAACTGTGACGCTACGCCACAGCGTGACGCAAAACGTTAGGTCGCAGAAACGGTGCGTGATAGCTTAAGCGTTGTCATTTAGCTGTATTATTGCATCGTTCTATAACGCTTGGCGATTGACTTTGTCAACCTGGAAACCGCTGGGTTGCAACCACGATTGTCAAATTAGAAGAGTAGGAGCACGCGAGTTTCATAGGTGCCAGTTTGGGGTAGCTTGATAACCATTAATGTCGATTAGAGATTGTGAAAAAAATTTCACGATCTTAATGAGAACAGACTATGCAGATTGACGAGTTGATAACCGAATTGACACCCAAGCTCTCAGCTGTAGGGATCGAGCTAGATCGCAAAAAAGCACCTGAGTTCATTCGCAAGCTTGCTTCAGATAAATTGATTTCAGCCCCACCCCGCTATAAGAGGTCAGGGCCGAAGGGAAAAGGGGCAGCAAGCGATTGGCCTGAAATGGCGATTCAGGAGATTGCTGCCTATTTTTGTGTGCGGAACTTACGTCGCGACTCAGGTGCCCGGATTCATAAATCGATCATACGCGAAGCAAGAGATGTGGCACGCACGTTAATGAAGAAACCTCAAGATTTGTGCTGGATTGAAGTAGACGAAGATGATGAAATTGACTTGGCTTGGTCTAACGATCTTGTGCTCGCACGCCCATATCTCCGACACCCCGGAGGGCCACCTCTTCGTGGGTTTGAGGAAGAAATAACGCTGAGCATCGACCAGCAAATAGGATTCCTTCTTGACGATCATTTAGATTTCCTCCGTTATCTCCAAACGTTGCAGAAACGAAACCCGGAATGTGACTACGAAGCGTACCCCGGAAAGATCGCTGAACTGTACGAGCAGACATACCTTGCCCGTAAAGGCCATGAACTAGCCTTGCGACCCCCTCTTGAATTTACTGTTATACCAGAGGCAGTTACGTGGATCGCCGTTTTTGAAAAAATCGCGCGAAAAATCCCTCTTTCCGTGCCGATTGACCTACTATATAACGGGATCGCAGACGTTAAACTCAATAAGAAGTCGCTTAGCAGTTATTATGGCAATTACGACGAATCCGGCCTTCTTCCACGCATATCGCCAAACGAGATAAATCAAGCTGCTGAAAGCCAGAATGACACGCTAACACCAGATGGCCCGAAAATCTCGTACACGTTTGAAGAACCCACGGTAAAAAAACGCGCTGATGACAGCGATGCACGCGTGCCTCAAGATCGCTTGGTGGTGCAGTATAGCATCCAGCTGCAATACCGGGAGGATCTTCGAAGGAATTGAGCTTACAGAAACGACGCAAAAAGAGACCAGAATCGCGGTATTCGTAAGTACAGTAGACCAAGAGAAGAATAAGACCGCCAAGTTTGGTGGTTCTTGGTAGAAAAAAGCGGGTTTGAGAGAACGGGAAAAAAGTTCCACAGACTCAGGAGAACGCAATGTTTATACATATGGTGAAAGAGCCGCAGCAGCTCACAGTTTTGAGCACGCGAGCTCTGATTGAAGAAATCACAGAGCACCTGTACGACGAGGTGTGCCGCGAGCTTGATCGCACTGATCCAGAAAGTAATGAATACTGTCTACTGCTTTCAAACTTCGCCGATGATTGCTACGCCTTTATTTCAGGAATAAAGAGGTGTAGGGAACTCTAGCATGATCGCCGGTCAGTTTGATCAGATTCCATCAGAACTGAAGACGCACGACAACTTCGTGTTGTGGCAACTCGAAATGAGAGACGACAAGCCAACAAAAGTACCGTATTCGCCGCATGGAGGAAAGGCGAAGGCTAATGACCCTACTACGTGGGCCCCCTACGCAACGTGCATTCATGCACTTGATAACGGGGGTCACTTTGACGGCCTCGGCTTCGAGTTTAGCAAAGAACTAGGTATTATCGGAATCGACCTTGACGATTGTCTAGATTCTGCGACAGGCGAAATTACAGATCCGCATATCGAGCGATGGGTAAGCCAACTGAATAGTTACACTGAGGTCTCTCATTCTGGAAAAGGTTTGCATATTTTCATAAAAGGCAACCACTCAGGTGCCCGAAACAGAGCACGCAAGATCGAAGTGTACGATTCTGGTAGATATTTCGTTATGACCGGTCGGCATATGGAAGTTACGCCTTGCATTATAGAACCCCGTCAGGATGAGTTCAACGCTTTTTACCACGAATTCTTTGGATACGATTCTGCGTTCAGAGGCGATGATCAGTGCATCGCTGCGACACACGTGCCACGCAATCAAGATGATGCCACAGTGATCAAGAATGCTAACTTGGGTCCCCACGGGAAGAAATTTGCTCGTCTCTATGACGGAGACATAAGCGAGTATGACGGCGACGATTCAAGGGCTGATATGGCCTTGTGTGCCAAGCTCGCATATCACACCGGAGGTAATAAACAACAGATCGATCGCATTTTCAGAACTTCTAAGCTATATCGACCAAAATGGGAGCGTGAAGATTACCGAACTATTACCATTGACAAAGCTTGCGCGTTTGTTGCTAGTGAGACCCTCCAAGAAGGTTGCGCAGACGACGTGCAAGACTCGACAATAAATGACGAGTACCGAATACAAGATGGATGCCTGACGCTTGTTAGGAAAGAATCCAAGCCGCGCAACGGCGAGTCAATAACCGAATACAGCGCTATAAAGCTCTGCAACTTTGTAGCACGGATTGAACAAGAGCATATCTATGATGACGGGGCTGAGCGCACACGCAAATACTCCATTGCGGGTGCGCTCGCAAACGGAACGGCCCTTCCCTTGATTGACGTGCCTTCTGACAAGTTTCCAGTGATGGCATGGGTCTCTCAATGGGGTGGCCGCGCGATTATTAACGCTGGCTACGCCCTGAAAGATCACACGCGAGCTGCGATTCAATACTACAGTCAGCTGCACGACTACTCAGAACGCGTGGTCTACACCCATATCGGTTGGCGACAGATCGGTGACCAATACCACTACCTTTCTGCCAGTGGTGCGCTCGGTGCCGACGGTTTGCGCACGGATATTGATGTTACACTGGCAGACAGTAGACTTAGGTACTACGACTTACCGGAACCGCCCGAAGCGAACGCGCTCAAAGAAGCAGTTCGAGAGGTTTTAGATCTTCTACCCGACGAGGAGCAGGCAAAAAAGGCCTTGACATATCCGGAAATCGCCAAAGTATTCAGAGCCCCGCTAAACGAACTTGTGCCTATTGAAGTAACCGATTTTCTAACAGGAGTTACGGGTTCGCGCAAGACTGCATTGTCTTCAGTATTTCAATCATTCTACGGTGCAGGTTTTAACGCTTCCACCTTACCTGCAAATTGGTCAAGCACCGCGAATTCGCTGGAGCGATTGGCGTTTCTTGTCAAAGACGCGGTCTTTACTATTGACGACTTCGCTCCCAAAGGCACGACGAAAGACGTTCAAACGCTGCATAATAACGCAGAGCGCGTCATACGAGGCCAAGCGAACAACGCTGGCAGACAGCGTCTACGAGCAGACATGTCGCTCGCTCCCGAATATCACAGCCGTGGGTTTATCGCGACGACTGGCGAAGACGTGCCCACAGGGCAAAGCGTGCGAGGTCGTATCTTAATCCGTGAAGCTAGGCTCGGTGATATTGACCTAGAATGGCTTTCTAAAGCTCAGCAACGAGCACAATCCGGAGTGTATGCGCAGGCAATGGCTGGCTATATCTGGTGGTTGGCGCCGCAGATGGAGCGGCTAAAACGCGATGATTCGATTCGGCACGAGCAGCACAAGAAACGTGATGAATTTGCTGAAAAGCTAAAGCAAGCCCGTGTGCTCGTGCACGAACGAACGGCCACCACGATGGCTGAGTATTATGTTGGCTTTACAGCATTTGCGAGGTTCGCAGTTGACGTTGGAGCGATTGACGAGAACCGCGCATCGGAGCTTAAGCAGACATGCGCGAGCGTGCTTATAGATCTAGCACGCGCACAAACTAGCTTCCTCCGTGCTGAAGAACCGACGCAACAATTTATAGACCTCGTCAGAGGGGCCTTATCGGGTGGATACGCGCACGTATGCAGCACAAAGGATAATGACGTACCTCCCGACGCTGACCAAACCGCTTGGGGCTGGCACTTTGATCGTGAGAACTGGTGGCCGAACGGTAAATGTATCGGGTGGGTTGAACGCCTCGAACTTTATCTTGAGCCTACAGTTGCTTTCGCGATTGCTCAGGAGTTGGCAAACAAGCAGGGCACCTCGCTTCCCTTTACCAAATCAACGCTCTACACGCGACTCGTTGACAAGGGGATTTCGCTACATGCACAGAAAGGGCATAATAGCTATCAGAAAAAGATCGCTGGAAAAAATAAGCGCGTAGTATGCATTAAGGCTGCTGACATAATCGGAACTGACACAGACGAGGGCGATTGTGAATGATCCCGACCAATCGAGGAGAAGCTGTCAGTAGCAAAAAAAGTAGCCGAAGTAGCAGCGAGGTAACCGAATTTGTGCTACCGTTCAAAGGCCGCTGCAAACTCTATTTGCCACAAACACAGCCAATTCAGAGAGTTTTTACATTAGTAGCAGAAGTAGCCGAATTAGGAAACACATACTGTATTACATGTCTGTTTCGTCTCACTGCACGTGTATCTATACGTATCATATATGCCCACGAAAGCGGCTACTTCGGCTACCTCGGCTACTTACCCGCAAAAATCTGTTTGATTGTCAAAAAATCGCCGCAGCTAGGTTTTCCCACAGCAGGTTGTGTTTTTAGAGCGGCTACTTGTTCGGCTACTTTTAACAAAGAGGCTCAACTGCCAATCACGATCACGACAACCATCTCCAATCAGCAGTACCAGCACACGACCGAGAGTCGCGCTAAAGCA
>Ga0187884_10000902_pt1 | contig 28573 bp, 23 predicted proteins | sample June2016WEW_20_4_FD_132983 | JGI IMG/M metagenome (GOLD analysis project Ga0187884, IMG submission 132983) | Peatland microbial communities from SPRUCE experiment site at the Marcell Experimental Forest, Minnesota, USA - June2016WEW_20_40 | ecosystem: Environmental > Terrestrial > Soil >...
GCTTCCGACTCCTTAACGAGGCATGATCCTTTGAAGAACTTGCTGGTAATGAAATTCGGCGGGACGAGCATGGGCTCGGCCGAACGTATGAAGGTAGCGGCGCGCATTGCGGCCGGGGAACAGAAGAAGCGGCCGGTGCTGGTAGTGGTGTCGGCGATGTCGAAGATCACGGATCTTCTGCTCGACACCATGCGGCAGGCGGAAGCGGGCAACCGCGCGGCCGTGGACGCGAGTCTGGCGGCGCTGCGCCAGCGGCACGAAGAGACCTGCCGGGAGTTGCTGCCGGCGGAGAAGCAGGCGGCCGTCGAGGCGCGGATCGGCGAGCTGATCGGAGAATTCGAGCGCATTGTGAACGGCATGGCGATGCTGGGCGAGCGGCCGCCGCGCTCGGTGGATGAAGCCGTGGTCACGGGGGAATGGCTCTCAGCCACGTTGATGGCCGAATACCTTTCGGGGTGCGGTACGCCCGCCGCAGCGGTGAATGCCCGCGAAGCGGTGGTGACGGACGCCATGTTTGGGAACGCATCGCCGCTGATGGAGCCGACCACCGTGAAAGCGCGCGCGCGGCTGCTGCCGTTGCTCGAGCGGGGAACGCTGCCGGTGGTGACGGGCTTCAACGGGGCGACGGCCGACGGGCGGCCGACCACGCTGGGGCGGGGCGGATCGGATTTCTCGGCGTCCATTCTGGCGGCGGCGCTGGACGCGGCGGAGTTGTGGATCTGGACCGACGTCGATGGGATCATGAGCGCCGACCCGCGGCTGGTGCCGGATGCCCAGGTGCTGCCGCAAATCACGTATGCGGAAGCGGCGGAGTTGGCCTATAACGGGGCCAAAGTTCTGCACCCGCGGACGCTGGCGCCGCTGGTGGAAAAAAAGATTCCGGTGTGGAGCAAGAACAGTTTTGCGCCGGAGAAGCCCGGGACGCGAATCGCGCCGTCGGTTTCCGACGTGCCTGGCGGCACGCGGGCCGTGGCGTCCATGGGGAAGGTGGCCCTGGTCTCGCTCGAACCGGGCAGCCCGGAGCTGAACGGCATGCAGGTGATGGCGCGGGCGCTGGACGCGGTAGCGCGGGCCAACGTGGAAGTGCTGCTGCTGTCCAGCTCGAGTTACCGGCAGAATTTTTGCTTCCTGGTGCGCGAGGAGGAACTGGAACGCACGCTCGAAGCGCTGGAAGCGGCGCTGGCGCTGGAGTTCGCGCACCACTACCTGGAACCGGTGCACGTGGACCGGGACGTCGGGCTGCTGGCGGCGGTGGGCGAAGGCATGCAAGGAAAGGCCGGCCTGGCGGGCCGCATCTTCACGGCGATTTCGCGGGTGCAGGTGAATGTGATCGCCATCGCGCAAGGATCGAGCGAACTCACCATCGCCGTGGTGGTGCGGCGCGACGGCCTGGAAAAGGCCGTGCGCGCGGTGCACGCCGAATGCGGTTTGGGAAACCGCCCACCCGTGCCGGTGTTTCCCTTTTCGCCGAAGAAGAGAAGCGCGCCGCGGCCTTAACCTGCGGTCTGAGAAGCTGTGGCGAAATCGCCCGTCAACGCGCTCGGCAGGCGGCACCGCCCCAGAATCGGGTAGGAGGGGCCTCGCGCTCGACACACCAAGCCAGCAGGCCTGTCCTACCGGTCCTATCGCCGCGCACTACCTACCAGGGTGCTATACTCTTGACGCGGTCTGAGTTGTGCAGTTACGAGTCGGTTCCCGGTTTGTTTCCGGCTCTCGGATTTAAAACCCGAAAGGGGGTGCACGCGTGCTCGACCTCGTTATTGTTCGCGCAATTTTTATTTTAGTTCTTGCCGCTTCTGCCTACTTCCTGCATCCGGAGAATGTTTCTCCCTGGATCTCGGCAGCCGGTGGCACGGTTCTTGGTGGCTGCATCATCTTCTTTGAAGTCCGCCTGGAGCGCATTAGCCTGAAGCGGTTGATTGGCGCCGCGGCGGGATCCGTTCTGGGGATCTTCGGCGCCTTTCTGATGTCGCTGGTGCTTGAGAAAGCCAAGGCTCCGTCCGCCCTGCAAGTCGGTCTGCTCCTATGGATGACCTACGTCGGCATGATCGTGGGCGCCAATAAGGGTGACATGCTCAACCTGGCGGCGCTCGGCGGCATTTTTGGCGGCGAGAAGTCGTCCAAGCGCTCGTTCAAGATTCTCGACACCAGTGTCATCATCGACGGCCGCATCGCCGACATCTCCGAAACCGGCTTTCTGGACGGCGTGCTGGTGATTCCCCAATTTGTGCTGCGTGAGCTGCAACTGGTGGCCGATTCGGCCGACTCCATGAAGCGCAACCGCGGCCGCCGCGGCCTCGACATCCTGCAGCGCATCCAGAAAATGGCGCACCTCACGGTGCAGATCGCCGAAGAAGACTTCCCGCACGTGCGCGACGTGGACATGAAGCTCATCGAACTGGCCAAGGTGTACGACTGCAAGGTCATCACCAACGATTTCAACCTCAACAAAGTGGCCCAACTGCACGGCGTGGAGGTGCTGAATATCAACGAATTGGCCAATTCGCTCAAGCCCATCGTCCTGCCCGGCGAGACCATGCGGGTCTTCATCCTCAAAGAGGGCAAGGAGTACAACCAGGGCGTGGCTTACCTGGATGACGGCACCATGGTGGTGGTGGATAACGCCAAGAAGATGATCTCCAAGACCATCGATATTTCGGTCACCAGCGTGCTGCAGACCACCGCGGGGAAGATGATCTTCGGCAAGTTCGACGACCGGACGCACGTGGCGCTGCCGCTCGAAAAACACGATCGTCCGGTGCGCAAGAGCGATCCGCAGCCCATGACCAACGTGCCGCCCGAGAAAACCACGATAGAATCGTAGAACACATGAAAGTCGCCGTCATATTACCCGCGGCGGGCTTGGGCACTCGCATGGGCAAGGGCTCCGCCGAAAAGACAGGCACCAGCCGGAAGCAGTTCATGCTGCTCGAAGGCTCGCCCATCCTGCTGCATACGGTGCGCAAATTCGTGGCTACCGAAAGCGTGGGCGAGATCGTGGTGGCGGTGCGCGCGGAAGACCTCGACTGGGTGGGCAGCATGCTGGCCGGCGAATTCGCGGGACGCAAAGTGCGCGCCGTGGAAGGCGGCAACAGCCGCCAGCAGTCCGTCGAGAACGCGTTGCGCTCGCTCGCGCCCGATACGGAGCTGGTGGCCGTGCACGACGCGGTGCGGCCGTTCATCGATCTCGTCACCATTCAGAAGGTAATCGGCGAAGCCGCGGAAACCGGCGCCGCCATCGTGGGTCTACCGGCCGTCGATACCGTGAAACAGGTCAGCCGCGGCACCGGCCGCGTGCACATTCGCGCCACCCTCCCGCGCGACAAACTGGTGATGGCGCAGACACCCCAGGTTTTCCGTTACGACCTGCTGAAGCGCGCCTTTGAGTCGGCCCGCGAAGACGGGTTTGTGGGCACCGACGAAGCCAGCCTGGTGGAGCGCCTCGATGTGGATGTGAGCGTCGTAATGGGTAGTGACCGCAACATCAAGATCACCAAGCCGGGCGACATGGAACTGGCGCACTTATTCTTCCGGGAGGAAAACCGCCCTTGAGCGAATACCGCACCGGCCAGGGCTGGGACGTGCACCGGCTGGTGCCCGGCCGGCCGTTGATTTTGGGCGGCGTCACCATCCCCAGCGAATTCGGTCTTGAAGGCCATTCCGATGCCGACGTTCTGGCGCACGCTATCACGGACGCCATCCTGGGAGCGGCCGCCACGGGCGACATCGGCATGCACTTCCCCGACACCGATCCGCGCTGGAAAGACTCCGACAGCCTGGTCTTTCTGCAGCAGGCCCAGGCCATGGCGGTAGCGCGCGGTTACCACGTCGTCAACGTGGATTCCACCGTCATCCTCGAACGTCCCAAGCTCAAAGACTACCGCGAGGCCATCCGCCAGCGGCTGGCGGAAACGCTGGGCCTGGAGTTGGACCGCATCTCGGTGAAATTCAAAACCGCCGAGAAAGTCGGACCGGTGGGCGAAGGCCGCTCGGCGGAAGCGCACGCCGTAGTGAGCCTGCAGCGCATGGGCTCGGGTCCGTTCCACGAATCGTAGGTGAGCGCGCTCCCGCCTCTACTTCAGGTAGAAGACTTCCTTCATCATCGCGAACCGCTCGCCTTCCTGTTTTTCCGGCACCGGCTCGAACAGCCGGCTCATGAACTCCTGCCAGCGCAGGTTCACCGGGTCCCGGTCCAACTCGTCCCAGGCCCGCTCGAAATCTTCCACCCGCAAACTCAACACCAGCTCCTGCCCGCGCCGGAAAATGGAGTACTCCGAAATCCCCACCGCCTTGAGCTTGGCCAGCAACTCCGGCCATACCCGCTGGTGTTCCCGTTCGTATTCTTCGATGGCGTCGGCCTTGATGCGTAGTTTGAATGCGTAGCGAGGCATACAACTCCTTTGGGCGTCTCCGCGGTTCTCTGGTCTTCCCGGCGCTACGCGTAGCTCGAAACTGCCGCCGCGTTTCGCTTCGCCCGCTCCGCCGTGATCCGTTCCAGGTATCCGCTCTGCCGCAAGGCATCCATCGGATCCGCCGGCAGTCCCTTGGATTCCGCCCACTCCCGAATCACCGGCCGCACGTCGGTCGCGAACGCCGTCTTCAGGCACTCCTCCGCGTCCACCAGCGCGCACTTCGTCTGCAATCCCGCCAGCTTCTCGTGATCCACCAGCGCCGCCTTGGCGTACAGTTCCATCGCCGTCGTCACCGTCTGGATCATCGCTTCCATCTTGCCCTTCAAATTGTGGCTCTGGTCGATCATGTACGCGATGTCCGCCGTCTTCCCGCTCTCCCATTCGAAATATCGAATCTCGTGGAAAATGCGAAACACCTGATACGGATCGATCGACCCCATCGTCAGATCGTCGTCCGCGTACCGCCGGTCGTTGAAGTGGAATCCGCCCAGCATCCCCAGGTCCAGCAGCCACGCCACAATCTGCTCGATGTTCTGTCCCTGGTAGTGATGCCCCGTATCCACCAGCACCCGCGCGTTCGGTCCGGCTTCTCTCGCGTACTCGAGCGCCATGCCCCAGTCCGCGATATCCGTGTGGTAGAACGCCGGCTCGAACGGTTTGTACTCCACCAGCATCCGTTCCTCTGCCGTCATCCGCCCGTGCGCCGCTTTCAACCCTTCCGCCATCCAATGCCGCCGCCGCCGGATATTCTGCGTCCCCGGATAATTCGACCCGTCCGCCAACCACATCGAAAGATCGCGGCTTCCCAACCGCTTCGCAATCTCCACGCAGTTCAGAATGTGATCCAGCGCTTCCCGCCGCACTTCCGCATCCGGATTTGCCAGCGATCCGTATTTGTACACCTGGTCCTGAAACGTGTTCGGGTTGATCGAGCCCGCCCGCAGTCCGCACTTCACCCCGAGCGCCTGCACTTCCGCCACGTCCGCGACCCCGTTCGGCAGGTCCCACAGCACATGCAGCGCGATCGTCGGGCATACCCCCGTCCAACGATGTACTTGTCCCGCGTCGCTATATTTTTCTTCGATCGTCGCAGCCGCCGCGGGCTGCAGAAACTTCCCGAACCGGGTGCCCGTATTGGCAAATCCCCATGAGGGCAGTTCGATCTGGAACGCATTCAGCGCATGGATGATGGTGTCGGCCTGTTTATTGGGAATCACGTTAGTTTCCTGCTCAACGCTTCACTATGAAGGGTATCCGGCAAGACCGTCAAAAGAATTCTCAACCAAACCGCCGGTTTCATGTTGCGGAACCCTGCCGCCCGTCGCGGTCCGCCGGAACTCAAACATGTTACAGCCCTTATTTCCCATCGTCCTCCTCGCTGGCCCCGTGGCCCGCCTGCCATCGGCTCCAACTGTTCTACATCGCTAAACAAGTTTCGCCGCTCCGCCCCGCTCTTCTTCACCCATCTGCCACCTGGACGCGGTGGAACGCCATGAATCCACGCGCCCTTCCCACTGCGCCCGCATCCCCCTTGTGTTTATTGATCCGAAACGCCCGGCCTTCTCCGGAATCTCCTTGTAGTGGCTCCGCCGCCCCAGTAGCATATTATCGTATGCGCGCAAACCTCTCGTGGTGTGGTGTCGTCGCTTCGCTCGCGGCCGGCTGTTTCCTCCTGCCCGCTACCCCTCCCGCGGCATCTCCGGCTACGATCGCCGATCTCCGCCGCGCTTTCGAACAGCCGCCCGCCGACGCGCGCATCATGGTCCGCTGGTGGTGGTTCGGCCCCGCCGTCACCACCGACGAGCTCGAACGCGAGCTGCGCACCATGAAGGAAGGCGGCATCGGCGGCGTCGAGGTGCAACCCGTCTATCCTCTCGAGCTCGACAATCCCCAGCAGGGCTTCCGCAACCTGCCCTATCTCTCCGACGGCTTCCTCGACGCCCTCCGTTTCACCGGCGAAAAGACCCGCGAGCTCGGCCTTCGCTTCGACCTTACGCTCGGCAGCGGCTGGCCCTTCGGCGGCCCGCACATCCCCATCACTCAGGCCGCCGGACGCCTCCGCATCGAGCGCCTCCCCGTGCCCCCCGGCGCAACCTCCGTTTCGCTTCCCGCGCTCGCCGCCGGCGAGAACTTCATCGCCGCCTTTCTCGCCGATCACCGCATCACCGACATCGACAACTCGACCCTCCGCGTCCAGCCCGATCCCGACCACCCCCGCACCGCCCTCGTCTTCATCGCGGGCCACACCCGCATGATGGTCAAACGCGCCGCCGTCGGCGCCGAGGGTTTCGTCCTCGACCACTACGACCGCGCCGCCATTTCGACCCACCTCCACGCCGTCGGCGACCGCCTCGCCCAAGCCTTCGGCAAGAATCCTCCCTACGCCGTCTTCAGCGACTCGCTCGAAGTCGAACGCTCCGATTGGACCACCAGCTTCCTCGACGAGTTTCGCAAGCGTCGCGGCTACGATCTGCTGCCTCACCTGCACGCCCTGGCCTCCGACACCGACAAGGACTACGCCGCCATCCGCCACGATTGGGGCCGCACCCTCAGCGAGCTCGCCGACGACAATTACCTCACGCCCATCCGCGAGTGGGCCCACCAGCATGGCACCCTCTTCCGCTCCCAAAACTACGGCACTCCGCCCGTCTCGCTTTCAAGCAACGCGCTCGTCGATCTCCCCGAAGGCGAAGGCTCCCCATGGCGTCGCTTCTCCGCCACCCGCTGGGCCGCTTCCGCCAGCCACCTCTACGGCCGCCCCGTCACTTCTTCCGAAACCTGGACTTGGCTCCATTCCCCAGTCTTTCGCGCCACTCCGCTCGATCTCAAAGCCGAAGCCGACCTCCACTTCATCCAGGGCATCAACCAGTTAATCGGCCACGGCTGGCCCTATTCGCCGCCCTCCGCCGGTGACCCCGGCTGGCGCTTCTATGCCGCCGCCGTTCTCAACCATCACAATCCCTGGTGGATTGTCATGCCCGACATCACCCTCTACCTTCAGCGCATCAGTTTCCTCCTCCGCCAGGGCCGCCCGGCCAATGACGTCGCCGTCTACCTGCCCACAGACGATGCCTATGCCCGTTTCACCCCCGGCAACGTCTCCGTCAACAAAATGATGGACGACCTCATCGGTCCCACCGTCATCCCCCAAATCCTGGATGCCGGCTACAACTTCGATTACATTGACGATGCTGCCATCGCCCACGCCGGCGTGCCTTATCCCGTCCTTGTCCTGCCCGCCGTCCAGCGCATTCCGCTCGCCACTTACAAGAAACTCGAAGACTACGTCCGCGACGGCGGAATCCTGGTCGCCGTGCGCCGCACCCCTTCGCTCGCACCCGGTCTGTTGGAACAATCCGACTCCCCCCAAATCATGGAATTGTCCCGCTCGCTCTTTGCCAGCGCCGGTGCGCGCGGCCATTTGGTAGAGATCGAATCCCGCCTCGGCCAGTCGCTCCAACAGTGGCTCGCGCCCGATCTCTCCACCGCTCCCGAAATCGGTTTCATCCACCGCAAGCTGGATTTCGCCGACGTCTACTTCCTCGCCAACACTTCCAATCACCCCGTGCATGCCCCCGCCGCTTTCCGCTCCACCGCGCCCGACGCCGCCTGGTGGGATCCCTTCACCGCCAAGGTTACCAAGGCCGCTGGCTCCAAACTCGATCTCGACCTTGCGCCCTATGAGTCCCGCGTCATCGTCTTTTCTAAGGACCGCACCCCGCCCGCCGCCGTGCCCAGCGCTGCCGCCCCCGCGCCCATCGAGGTCACCGGCCCGTGGAATGACGCCGCCTCCTGGGTTAATTTCTCCGGCCAAAAAACCTACGACACCACCGTCACGGTTCCGCAGTCCATGCTGGCCTCGCGTCATGCCCTCTACCTGAATTTCGGCGAAGGCACACCCGTCACCGCGCAGGAGCGCCGTTCCGGCTCCGGCATGCGCGCCATGCTGGAAAGTCCGGTTCGCGAAGCCGCCGTCATCTTCGTCAACGGCAAACGCGCCGGCTCCATCTGGCGTCCGCCTTATGAACTCGAAATTGGCGCCTTGCTCCACGCCGGCGCTAACACCATCCGCATCACCGTCGCCAATCTCGCCATCAACGAACTGGCCAAGGGCCCGCTGCCCGATTACAAAGCCCTCAATGCCAAGTACGGCGAACGCTTCCAGGCGCAGGACATGAACAACCTGCAATCGCTGCCGTCGGGCATACTGGCCCCCGTCCGCCTGATCGCGCGATAGTGGCTGGAGCGTTGCCGTGGACGTCCCGGTGTTCAGGAATGGCGCCAGGCTCGTTTCGCACGATTACGTCCCGCCGGTCTCTGGACTGCACCCCTGCGCTGAGGCGCGGAAACCAGGCTTAACGACAAGTTACCAGTCCGCGGCGCTACCCCCCACTCCGCAGCACTTCGGCCACCGCCCTGGCCACCACAATCTCCTCATCCGCCGGCAGCACCCACACCGACTTAGCCCCATCCGCGGAAATCTTCCCTTCGCCCTTCACCGTCCGGTTGCGCTCCTCATCCAGCACAATCCCGAACTCCGCCAGCCCCGCGCAGACTCCCGCCCGCACTTCCGCGCTGTTTTCCCCGATGCCTCCGCTGAACGTCACCACGTCCACGCCGCCCAGCTCCACCAGGAACGCCCCCAGGTAATGCCGCACCGCCCGTATATAAACGTCCAGCGCCAGCCGGGCCCGCTTGTCTCCCGCCGCCGCTCCGGCCGTCAGGTCCCTGATGTCTCCCGTGCCGCCCGCAATCCCCGCCAGTCCCGATTCGCTCGCCAGCTTCCGCGCCATTTCCTGCACGCCGATCCCGTGCTTCTCCATCATGTAGAGCGCCGCGAACACATCCAGGTCGCCCGTCCGGTTGTTCTGCGGCAACCCCGATTGCGGCGACATCCCAAAGCTCGTATCCACCGCCACGCCGCCGCGAACGGCCGCCAGACTCGAGCTCCCGCCCAGATGGCAACTGATGTGCCGCAGGTCGGCGGTCCCGCCCACGAGTTCGCGCGCCCGCAGGCTGGCCGCCCGGTGGCTCGCCCCGTGAAAGCCATACCGCCGCACGCCGTCCTGCTCTTTCCACGCATACGGCACCGCGTACGTCACGGTCGCTTCATCCAGCGAATCGAAGAACGCCGTCTCGAACAGCGCCACCAGGGGCATTTCCGGCAGCCGCTTGCGGAAGGCGCGCATAGCGGCGATGTACGGCGGATTATGCGCCGGCGCCAGAAATCGGTATTCCTCCATCGCCCGAAGCACTCTCTCATCCACCAGCCGCGCGCCGCCCAATGGCCCGGCATGCACCGCCTTGAATCCAATCGCCGCCAGTTCCGCCAGGTTCTCGAGCGCCTTTCCCGGCCCCACGATTCCCTCCAGGCATTCCGCCAGCGCCGCTTCGTAGTTGGGGCACGCGCTCCCCGCCTGTCCGATCCGTTCGATGCGCCCCTGCGCCATCACCACCGTCCCGTTCATATCGAACAGCCGGTATTTAAAGGAGGTGCTCCCGATATTGGCAATCAGTATCTTCATGGAACGTTCCATTGTAATCCTCGCGCCGCCTCGCTCCCCTCCATTCGGACGTGCAAGTCTGATACTCTGTCTACGGGAGATGCAAAAATGGAGCCCTTCCGTCTTCACGTGTTTGTCTGCGACCAGAAAAAGTCCCAGGACGCGCCGTGCTGCTCCTGTCATGGCTCGGCCCAGGTCATCGACGCGTTGCGCCGCGAAATCGCCACTCATGCTCTCGAAGATGAAGTCCAGGTCACGGTTTGTGGTTCGCTCGGCCTGTGCGCCCACGGACCCAACATGATCGTCTACCCCGAAGGCATCTGGTATTCCGGCGTAAAGCCGTCCGACGTGCCCGAGATCGTGCAATCGCACTTCCAGCACGACATCCCCGTCGAGCGTTTGATCGTGACCGACCAGGCCGCCCTCCGCGCCGAAGTTCTATCCCATCGCCTCGCCGCCGCGCATCCCTGACAGGCGCCTCAACTCCCGTCGCCGGCCCCCGCCTTATCTACAAATGCCGTGCGCAGTCTGCTCGAAGTGATGGTGGAACCGCTGGCGCGCTCGCTGGCTCTGGCGCCGGTCGAAGAGGAAGAGATCACGAGATCCTCCGCGAATTTGACCTGAGCCAGTGAGCGAGGACACCACGCCCGAACGGGTTGGGGCGGCGTTCGCAACCGTCGCGAAGCCTACCGCTGAGCAATCCGCCTGGCTCGTCTCGCGCTTCCGCAACTGTCAATCGCCCGATATCCTCACTTCGCCGCTCAGCGGCAAGCTCCTCGACGATCCACCCACCATCACCTTGTACTCGCCCGGCGCCAGCCGCCAGCCGTTCTTGTCCACGTCGAAGATCGACAGGAACAACGGCTCGATACTCACCGTAACGGTCCGGCTTTCGCCGGGCGCCAGTTGAATTCTCCCCCAGCCCACCAGGCGCTTGGGCGGCTCGCCCGTCCCGGCCGGCAGCGCAACGTAGACCTGTGCGATTTCGGCGCCCGCGCGCTGGCCCGTGTTTTTCACCGTGAAGCTGACGCTCATATCGCGGCCGCTCATGGCCGCCTTCATCCCCGAGTACGCGAACGTTGTGTAAGAGAGCCCATAGCCGAACGGGAACAGCGGCTCTTTGCCTTCGGCGTCAAACCACTTGTACCCCACTTTCAGTCCTTCGCCGTAAGGGATATCGAAGGGCGGCAGCCCTCCCCGCCCGCCGCGTCCGCCTCCCGCCGCGCCTGGCGCAGGGGCCTGCGGCTGCACGTTGGTTCCGGCGATCACGGGATGGGGCAGGTCCACATCGCTCCGCGCAAACGTCACCGGCAGCTTGCCGGATGGATTCACATCGCCGAACAAAATGTTGGCAATCGCCTGCGCGCCGCTGATGCCCGGATACCAGCTTTCCAGAACACCGGCCACGTTGTCGATCCACGGCATGCTCACCGCGCCGCCCGTCTCCAGCACTACGATGGTATGTGGATTGGCGGCCGCGACGGCACTGACCAGATCGTCCTGCTTGTCGGGCAGCGACAAAGTGGCAGCGTCCCGCCCCTCGCTGGCCGGCTGATTCACGAACACGATGGCCACATCCGACCCCTTGGCCAGCGCCACCGCCGCGGCCGGGTCATTGCCGGAATCGTAGTCGACCTTTGCCTGAGAGGCCTTGGCGCGGATGGCTTTCAATGGCGAAGAAGGAAAGTAAACCGGGCCGCGCCCGCCGCGCCCCGCCCCCGTTCCGGCCGCCGCCGGTACAGGAATCACGGCGTTTCCTCCCGGTGGGTCCACCTGCGCCGAGCCGCCTCCGGAGATCACGCCCACATCCGCGTGCGAGCCGATGACCGCGATCGACCGAATCGCGCCGGCGTTCAGCGGCAACTGGTGATTCGCGTTCTTCAGCAGCACCACGCACTCCTCGGCGATGCGCTGCGCGTCTTCCAGGCCCTTGAATACATCCACCACTTTTTCGGCCGGCGGATTGTCGATCACGCCCGCCGCGAACATCGAGCGCAGAATCCGGTGTACCATGTCGTTGACGCGCTGGACCGGCACTTCGCCGCTTTCCACCGCCTTCTTGAGCGCGTCTCCGAGATAAGTGCCGCCCGGCATTTCCTGGTCGAGCCCCGCCAGCGCGGCTTTCGTCGTGCTGTGCGTCGCGCCCCAGTCGGAAAGCACCCATCCTTTGAACCCGAAGCTCTGCTTCAAAACCTGGTTCAGCAGGTAATCGTTCTCGCAGGCCCAGTCGCCGTTCACTTTGTTGTAGGAGCACATCACGCCGGCGGCCTGCGAATCGCGCAGCCCGATCTCGAAGGCCAGCAAATCGCTCTCCCGCATGGACCGCTGGTCGAGGATCGCGTTCCCGATATTGCGCCCCGTTTCCTGGTCGTTCAACGCGTAGTGCTTCATGTCGCCCAGGATGTGCTGATCTTGCACGCCCTTCATGAGCTGCCCAATCATCCTCCCCGCCAGAATCGGGTCTTCACCCTGGTATTCGAAATTGCGCCCGTTCCGCGGCTCGCGCGTAATGTCCACGCCGCCGCCGATCGACATGTTATAGCCCTGGTCGCGCAGTTCCCGTCCGATCACCGTTCCGTACAGGTAGGCCAGCTTCAAGTCCCACGACGACGCCTCGGCAATGGTGGATGGAAGCCCTGTCGAATAGCGGCTGCGCGCGGCTCCGCGCGTCACGCCCACGGCGGAATCGGCCATGTTCAAGTCCGGGATACCCAGGCGCGGAATCCCCGGGATCCAGCCGGCGCCTCCATTGGAGCGGTTCGGTTGCTGCTGCCCGCCGGCGGCCGGCCCGGCTCCCATGCCGCCTCCTCCGCCGTGCACCAGTTGAATCTTTTCATCGAGCGTCATCTGTTCGATTACCAAATCGGCGCGCTGGTCGGGTGACAGATCCTTGTTCATCCAAGGCCCAGCCGGCGCCTGGTTCCCTCCGTTACGCCCCTGCGCTCCCGCATGGGTCGCGGCGGCCACTATGCAAAGTGCCGCCAGCCCCCAAACTCGAAATGCCAGTACAACTCTTCTTTTGGACATACGACAAACGGCCTTCTCCCTCAGCCTCAAGACTGGAACCCACGAGCTTAACCCCGTGCATGCTGGAATGGTAGCGGCGTCCGCCACTCCCCGGCTAACCCTTCACTTCGAGATCGCCGGCGCCACCGCGTATGCGTATTCGAGGACCTCGTTCCCTGTGTTGGTCACGTTGTGCCGCGCCGCCGGGGGAATGTATTCCACGCGGATCTATCTCATGGGCCACTCCATGGGCGGCTACGGCACCTGGAGCATCGCCATGAACCATCCCGAATCCCATTGCCGCCCTCGGACCCATCTCCGGCGGCGGCACGCCCGCAGGCATGGCCGAAATCCGCCACATCCCTGAGTACGTCACCCACGGCGACGACGACCGCACCGTCCCCGTCACCCAATCCCGCGGCATGGTCCAAGCCGGCCGGAAAGCCGCCGCCGACATCGTCTACGTCGAAGTCCCCGGCGGCAGCCACGTCAGCGTGGCCGCCCCCGCCATCGCCCCCATGCTCGACTTTTTCGCCAGGCAGCACCAGTAGGGGACAGACTGATTTAACCCGCCCTTCTCACAGACATTCTGCGGTGACGATGTGGCGCACGCACTCAGCGATCCCCAGCTTGTGTTTGAAGTTGCCTCGGTTAAACCGGCGGCGCCACCCGACAGAAGCCCCGGCGCAATACGGGTGGGCGGCGTCGGCGTCGGAAATAGCGATCCCAGCCGCTTCTTCCGGCAAGGTGTCACCTTAGCCTTTCTGATTCAGCACCAACGACCAACAGACCATCCCGTTGCAGATCCGCGCCCTGCGGGAATACGCCGCGCGGCGGGGCTGGACTACCCCCCAAGCGGGGGAGCGTGGGCCGTGCAGTAGTGAGATAATCCGGCAAGGAGGTACCTATGCGATCGCTACTTTTGGGCTGCGCCCTGGTTGGCATTACGGCTCTGGCGCAATCGGGGCCGCCATCCGCGCAAGCGCTCCGTTTGGAGGCTGCCCGGCTGTATGACGTCAAGGCTCAAGCCTCGATCCCGCATAGGCCTGGAGATTTGGGTCCGCTGGACGAGGCGCATCGAATCGCGTACTTGGAGGAACTTCTCGCGAACATGGGCCGCGGAATGGAGCAGCAGCAAGTACCACTCACTGCTCAACTGGCGCTGGAGCTTCGTCTCCGGCAGCAGGAGGCGGAGCAGCGAAGGGTAGTCGAGAATCCGGCCGCCTTTGCCAAGGAAGACGGGGCTAGCAGCTTCGAGGTCTTTCACGCCCGAGCACAACTGCACTTCCTGGAACAATCCGAGAGCCAAACAGAGTGGGCCGCGGCTTTCGGTGCGGCAGTGGCGGCGGGCCGCCCCCTGACGAATGTGGGCACGGCCGGCCTCACCGCCACCCGGCGAACCGAACTTCTCTCGCGGCTGCCGGTGCGCGTGGGAGAAATGCTCTCGTTCGGTTCCGTCGAAGCGCTGTCGGCGGCAGTGAAAGGCTTCGATCCGGATCTGGCCGTCACGATCCTCCTGGTGGAAAACGGCGGCGCCACGATCACGATTTCGACGGAAAATACAAACTGAAATTCCTCCGATTGGTTTTTGAGCGTGAAATCGAAAAGGGGCTACGCTGCCGTGGCGGGTACGGGGTGCAGGTGCCATACGACCGTTCCCCGCGTGCCGCCGTCGCAAACAAGCCGATACCATGAATCTGTGATTAACCACAAGGAGATCGACGAAAAGGACGCCGAACGCGCGTTCCACCGCATCAGGAAGGCGCTCAATTCCGGCTCCGTCATGTCCGCCATGCCAGGGAAGGGGGACGGCCAGGCATTGGCTTCTCGACGTAGAAGCCTTTTCGTCCGACGTGGAACCCCACCGTGGCGAGATGGGTTTCGATGCGGAAAACCGGGGCATCCTGCGCGGCGAGCGGAAGCGCCAGCCCGAAAGCCGCAAGGCATGGCTCGAGGAAACCGGTGCGCACAGTTATTTCGCGATGGTGACCGGGATCTCCACCTTTACGGTGGCCGGCGGCAGACACATGCTGTTGTTGCAGGACTGGGATTGGGCGTTGACCACAAGATTCTGCGTTCCGGCGGCGGCGCCCGGCGCGACGCGGAGGGGTAACGCGAAACCGGCGGAGCCTTCGTAGAGTTCCACTTCCATGTGGAGCGTGGGGTCCTGCAGGGTCTGCGGCTCATCGGCCTTGATGGGCCCGGCCAATTGGAACGGCTGGCCTTCCGCTAGCCAGATGCGCGTCGGCACGGGTCCGTCTTCGATGGGCTTCATGGAGTAGAAGTGCCAGCTATCCTGAATGTGCGCCGTCAGCTTGACGGTAAAGCGGGCGCCGGCTTTGACGGGCTTGGCGGGAGCTTCTTCCAGCTTCCAGGCGACGGGGTTGGGCGGCGCTGCGGCCAGTGAAATGGCTGCCAGCGCCGCGCCAAGTAGTCTCTTCATTTGGATTCGCTTGCGTTATCGGTGGGCACGTGCGGGACCGATGGATTCAGGTCCACGAAGGCCGACTGCAGGATGTGTTTGGTCTTGGCATCCTGCACAAAAATCACGATGGACAGGTTGCCGCGATCGATCCGATACTTCTTCTCGCTGAATTTGAAAGAATTGCCGCGGTGGCCCTTGGCTTCGTAATCGTCGAGGTGGGCCTTCAGACCGGCGCTGACCTTGTCGAGGTCCCAGGCCTGGTCGAAGGAGACCGGAGCGCCCGGCGCGAGGGCGAAACCGTCGTCATCCTTGCCGCCCATGGCGCGGACCACCATGGGGTGGAAGCGGATGCCGTTTTCGCCGCTATACGTCAGCTCCTTTTCGAGCAGCAGGATGTGGAGCTTGAGGTCCTTCGATTCGCTCTTCACGCCGTCGACCGCGGCGGTGACGTTGACGGAGTTGCCGTTGGCGGAAGCATTCACCGTGAGCCTGGCTTCGGCGGGCAATTCCAGCCCTTTCTCGATGGGGGTCTGGATGCGGTCGAAAATGCCCTTGGTGCCTTCGCGGCCGGCGCCGCCACCCCTCACCGTCTCGCCGTCGACGGTATACGTCGGCACGCCGGTCACGTTGTAATACTTGCTGCGCGCCTGCGTGTCGGGGTTGGTCATGGGATCGGGTTGGGGAACGTGCTGGTGATACATCACCACCGCCAGATCCTTGCGGGGGTAGCGCTCCATGGCTGCTTCAAAAGCCAGATCGGCGCCCACGCAGGGCGGGCAACCCGAGCCGGTGAAAACTTCTGCCAGGACAACCCGGTCGCTGCGTTTCTCCGTGGGTTTATAGGTTTCGACGTGAACCGGATTGGGAAAGCGCTTGTTGTACTCGGCATCGAGCAGGGCATCGAGGCCGGCGGGCGAACCGTTGTGCGTCTTGCTGTAGACCGCCACCAGAGCTGTGCTGGCGCTGGCCGGCGACTTGCCGCTGAGCTTCGCCGTCACCAGGTAATCCAGGGCTTTGGCGTTATCGCCCTGCTTGGCGGCCAGTTCACCCAATGTGCCGACCACCGCCGGTTGGTCCGGATTGACCCCGTAGGATTCATCCAGCAAGTTCTGCGCGGCCGAGGTCTTGCCCAGTTTGAATTCGATGCGGCCCAGCGTGCCCACGCGCGTCGCGCGGTTCTGTTTGAAACGTTTGATGAGTTCTTCGTCGGAAGGTGGCTGGCCGCCACGCCCGCCTCGTCCACCGCCCCCGCCTCGTCCAGCCGAGTTTGCGGCGCGTTTCGCAAACTGGGCTTTCTGGTCGGCCAGGTACTCGGTCTGGTCCATCGCCGCCAGGCTGGTCTTGGCGTACTTCTCCGCGTCCTTCAGGAGCAGATTGTTGGTTAGGAGGGTCTCGGCAATCCGGCCCGCGCGCGATCCTCTTTCCTGCTTGTCCTTGGCGCCCGAGTAAATCGACTTGGCCAGCGTCCGGACACGTGCCTTCTGGTCGGGCATCCGCGACGCGACGGTGGAGAGGATGTCCATGTCGGCGGTGGTGAGGGACGCGCTCGTTGGGAAGTCCTTCTTGAACTTCTCCAGCGCTTCGATCTTCTTGACCGGGTCGTTGGTTCGCGAAGCATCCTGCAGCGCCTTCGCTTCCGGGGCCGTTTCGCGTGCGGTAGTCTGCGCTGCCGTGGTCGCAGTGGCCGGTTTGGACTGGTCGGCCGGCGGCGCGGCCTTGTTAGGGTCGGTGGTCTGGGCGCTGGCTGCCGAGACGGCGAGCGAAAGGAAAATCGCGGAAAGGACCGTCCGAAGTTTCATTTGCAGGACCTCCAAATTCAGGTTTCCATGGTTCGGCGATGGCCCGGGCACGCGCGCAACGGCACAACAATACCCGCTTATCGATATTCTACACTGCCCGGGCGATGCCATGGCCGAGTAGTTATGTCTTTGTGCGGATATGGAGCGTCTGGCGGTGGGGCCGACCTTCTGTTGGTTGAGTGTTCAAAGTTGGCCGCGGGCTCAGATGGTGCTTTACCTGGCTAACACGAGGCTCTCAAGCTCCTGCAGTAGGCCAAAGTGAACGTGTGTCTGAAGTGGAGCCTGCGAATAAAAACGGTTCTCGGAAAATGCTCTGCCGAGTTGCCTTTCGACGCTGAATACACGGTGCTGTCCGGCATCGTTCGGCTCGGACCAAAAGGACACAGCCCCGACGCCGAACGGGAGCGTCTGACCGCCCGCAACACTGGATGGAAGCCTAGTTGCGAACGTCGCAAGCGCGGGGTGTAGAGACTCCAGACTCATTTCAGAACGCACGACCAGTTCGCTGAGATACAGTTTACGGCGAATCACTGCTGGTTCAAATGCAACCTTAAACGCTTCCACCGCGGACCTCAGCAAATGCCCAGCGAACCGATCTGCGTCGTCTGTTGACGAGGTCGTATCCACAACAATTCCATCGTCATAGAGGGTGAGCGCGGTAATCGAGACAAAAAACTCCCCTTGGGTCTGAAAGTTTCCACGTTGAAATACCAGCCCTCCAGGCGCCTGGACTGGCGCTGTCTGCGGTATCGGCGATGTCGGAGTCGGGGGATTAGGGACAGGATTGTCTGGGTCCGGAGCCACCGCGAAGTTATATGTGTCCTTGACCCAAGAAACGAGGTCTCCGAGCAAATCCTCCCCTTTCGGATTCAGGTCGCGGAGATCAAACAACCAGATAGAGCGTGCCAGTTTCGTATGAACGAGTTTCATCCGAGCCGCGCCGCAGTTGCAGTTTGTGCAGCGCCCCCCAAAAGAAAGGTCTCAGACCGAATTGGTTGCCGCGGCGTTTGTCTGCTGGACAGTTCCGCGTAGATGTTTGTACCTATCGGAATTTGTGTTGGCTCAAGCTGAGCGTCTCTCTCTGCTCCGGCTCCGATAACTGGCAGCCGTTCCTCTCGAAAGTCTCGGTCTTCCTCCTCGAAACCCTTGACAACGATGGCATCCTCGGACAACTCCGCGAACCATTTGGCAAGTTCGCTGAAGGGCACAAACTTGCCGATGAAAGCAACGTCAAAACCAGCAGCGATTCTGATGATTGTATTGAGCGTAAGGTTGCCGTAGCCCGGATTCGCGGCCCGCGACACAACTCCTTGTGTCAGGCCGGCGCGACGTGCCAGTTCTTCCTGCGAGAGGCCGAGTGCCTTGATCAGAGTACGGACCTGAAACGGGATACCGCGCTTCACTTGTGCTGCGACGAATTCTTCGCGATATCGCTTGCTCTTGGCGAGTTTCTTCCAGAGATGGTTAAACGTGTTCACGAGTCGTCCCTCTTCCTGCTTCAAGCAGTGCCTTATGGGTAAGCGCGACGCCGAATGCGTCATGCGGGATAAACTGCTTACCTCGCTTCTCACAGCCGAGGAGCAATATAAACTCCCGATGGACAAACCCAGGCCAGATCCCCACAGGCCGAAATCTCCTTCGGTGCGGTCGCTTGGCTCCAGGTGCGAATGCTGAGATGTGGAATCTCACCTCCCCAAGTCCCATATGCTTCCTTGTCAATGCTTTAAACTCCTCGACGTGCGGGTCCTCCCAATCGTCGGTGGCTGCCAAGACGAATAGAGTTGCATCGAACTCCGCCTGTACCTCTGGGTCCTGAAATGAGTACCAATCCTCGATCAGATTGTGGTTGTCTTCGGTGATGTAGTCGAAGAACGTCCATAAGGCCATTCTACACAAAGCCCCTTCTTTATGCAATATTGCATTTTTCCTTGATCCTGTCAATGCAAAATTGCATAATCAATCCAGATACCGCACAAAGCAAATGGCCAACAGATTCTAGCGCCCAGGCTGCAACTGCTGCACGGCTTTGGCGCCTCCGGATCTGCTCCACCTCAAGCCAAAGACATTGCTACTATAAGAGGATTAAGAAGCCCCATTATACTGAACCTCTGGACACATGAGTACCTCCCTTCAAATCGTGGTCTGCGGAAGCATTGTCCCGGACCCGCTACAAACCTTGGAACCGGTAACCGGCCCGAACGGGCCCTCCCTGAAGAACGAAATGCTGCTGCCGGCGGTGCTGGACCCGTGGGCGGGACACGCGCTGTTCGAAGCAGCCCACCTTGCGGGGAAACGGCCGGGCAGCAAAGTCTGGTTGGTCAGCCTGGGCCCGAGAGCCAAGCTGCAGCAGGTGATGATGACGGTGGCGCAGAAGGTGCCGTTCGAGCTGGTGGCGCTGGACGGGCCGGCTTCGGGCTTTACGGACTCCTTCGAGACGGCGGCGGCGCTGGCGGGAGTGATCGAGGGGATCGCCGGGCTGGACCGCGCCAAACTGCTGTTATTCGGCGGCTGGGAATCGGCGTCGCGCGGAACCGGCTCCACGCTGCAGATGGTGGGCGAGCGGCTGGGAATCGGGGAGCAGTTCCAGGGAGTGGATGAGATCACAGTTCGCGACGATGGCAGCTTCACGGTGCTGGAGCGTATCGAAGGCGGGCGCCACCAGGTATCGGTGTGCGCGGCGCCGCCGGCGGTGCTGGGTTGGGCGACCGGCAACTTGCCCGAGCCGAAGAACAATCCGCAGGTGGGGATGGCCAACATGCGGACCGTCATGCCGGCACTACAGCGCGCCAAGGCGGCGCCCATCGCGAACACGGGGCTGCGTTTCGAATCGGTGAGCCTGCCCAAACAGCAGCGGGAGACGCGCATCGTGAAGAATATGCCGGTGGAAGAGATGGCGCGGGAAATCGTGGCCTGGATCGGGGAGGAGTGACCATGGAACCGACACTGGTTCTGGTTCATACCGAAGCCGATGGCACACTGGCAAAGCCGGCGCTGGAGGCGCTCGGGGCGGCGCTCTCGCTCGGCGGCGAACTCAGCGTGGGGTTGGTGGGCGGCGAGGTTCAACCGGCCGCCAACCAGATCTCGAGCGCCGGCGCCAAACGCATTTTGGGTGTGGCGGGCGAAGCCTTCACGCAGCCCCGCTACGCGACCGATGCGGCAGCCGCGGAGGCCATCTGCCGCGCGGCATCGGCCGCCATCGTGCTGGCGCCGTCTACCTCGCGCTGGGCGCGGGCGCTTCCGGGCGTCGCTTATCGTCTGGGCGGCCGCCTGGACACGCATGCGACCGGCCTCGAGTTGCGAAACGGGGCTCCGGCAGTGACGCGCTGGTTCTACCGGCAGCGGATGGAAGCCGTGCTCTCGCGCGTCGAGCGGCCGTGGGTGGTGCTGCTCGATTCCGGATGCTTTGCGGCGTGGAGTGGGGCGGCGGGAGCGGCGAATGTGGAGAATGTGTCGGTGGGAGTACCGCAGACGCGCACCACCGTCACCGGCGTGCAGGCTCCCAAGGCGGACGAGCAGACCATCCGGCCCGACGCCAAGCTGCTGTTCGTAGCCGGCGCCGGCTGGACCAAGAAACAGGCCGACGGCGCGGTTCATGGGGCGGACGCGGAATCCTTGATCCTGGGTTTTCTGCGCACGACCAAATCATCTTTGGGCGGCAGCAAATCCCTGGTGGACTCGAGCGGCGAAGGGGAAGCGGTGCTGCGGTTCATGACTCACTTGAACCAGATCGGTCAGACGGGCTCGACGCCGCGGCATCGCAAGGGGCTTTCCACGTGCTGTCACGGCGAGGAGCCGCACGTGGTGGGATGGCGCTTTGTGAATGACAGGCGCGCCATCAACCTGGACGCGAATTGCGGCTGGGCGCGCGGCAAAGCCGATGTGCTCTATGTGGCCGACGCGTTCGAGGTGATGCGCCACGTGAACCAGTTGCTGGGGGCGTGAGCTACCAGACCGCGCGGCGGTAGTGGCTGCGAATGTGGGCGTCGGTGGTCAGGAGCACCGCGTCGTGGTTGGCGATGGCCTGCGCCACGATGATGCGGTCGAATGGATCGCGGGACCAATCGAGCGACAGAGCTTCCAGGGCCACGGCGGCAAACGGGAAGCCACATAGCCCCACGTCGAAGGTGGAACGCAGAGTAGCGTACAGAGAGGCCGGCGCGATTCCAATGCGCTTGCGCTCGTACAGATACTGAAGTTCGAGCAGCACCATGGGAGAGACCAGCAGGTCGTTAGCCTCGATCTGCCGCTTGGCTTCCGCGGACAGCCGCGTCAGCAGACCGTCATGCAGCCAGACGGCCACGTGAGTGTCCAGATAGACACTCACAGCTTCTTCCAGTCCTTGCGCCACTCCGCTTCCATTTCCGCCAGAAGCTTCTTGTCCGGGTGCACGATGGCGTCGGGGTCGCATAACAGCGCCCGCCGCCGCTTCGCGCGAGCCAGCTTGGAAGCAGAGCTAGAGGATGTGATCCGGACGGAAGATCCCTTGTAGCCGATCTCAACGGTTTCGCCCTCGACGACGCGTTCGAGCATGGTAAAGAGATTCTTTCGAAATTCGGTTGCAGTCAGCTTCATATGTACAGTGTACATGAAGAAATGTACACCTCGACGTGCCGGCTTGTACTACTATTCCTCGTTTTCTTCGCGGGCCGCGACGATTCTTCCGCGGCCCGAGTCCGAAGGACGCAAGAGCATAGCCCAGTGCGCCAGCACTGGGAACCGCTCCCACACTCTTTGAGCATATGCCATGTCGCAGCCGCTTTATACTGCCCGACATGCCCTGTCAAAGGAAACTAGAAGCGAGCCTGGTCCCCTTCCACTGCGGGTTTGGTCGCGCCCGCCTGCGTGTCCGTCCAGCGGGAACATCCCCGGTTTCCCCGGAGGTGTTCATCCGTGCAGTGACAACAATTTTCACAAAATCTGCTCCCTGTTTTCAATCCGTTACACACCAATCCTTCCGGCCGCCCCAAACTCACCGGTTACCTTGGTAGTGGGTAGGTTCATGCGATCTTCCACATTCAACCCGATTGGCTTCGTTTCGCATTTCGCGTCCGCTCGCAAACTCGCGTCCACCTTCCGGCGCGAATTGGGTTCGTTCCGTTGCCCTGGCGAATCTCCATCGGAAGCGGCACACCCGCGTTCCGCTTGCTCTCCCATTGGGTTCGTTTCGCCAAACGCGGCGGGATCCTGCTCCGATCGCCGGCCTGTGTCCGCAAGCCACTGAATCCACGTGCCCTGCACCTAAATTGGCTTCGTTCCGCCAAGTCTCTCCGGCCTTCCGATTGGGTTTGTTCGGTCAAAAGCCTTGGCGGCGTTCGGACGTGGCGGGATGGTGCCGCAAGAGGTAGAGGCTATTCCTTAGGGCGCCTGATCGAGCACCAACCGGATGGCTTGGGCAACGTCGGGGGCGCGCCAGTCGGGGGTGCAGGTTTCGAGTGAGCCATAGCCGGTCATGACCAGGATGGTGCGCGTGCCGGCACGACGGCCACATTCGATGTCGGCGGACTTGTCTCCAATGAAGTAGGAACGAGGCAAGTCGATCGCGAAATCGCGCGCGGCCTGGAGGAGCATGCCGGGCTCCGGTTTGCGGCAAGAGGATGGTACGCCGGGAGCATCGGGGCAAAAATAAGAGGCGTCGATCAGGCCGGGACCGATTTCGGCCAGCAGTTGCGCTTGCACGGCCCGGTACTGCGCTTCGGTGAAGAAGCCGCGGGCAATGCCGCTCTGGTTAGTGACGATGAAGGTGAGGAAGCCGGCGGCTTTCAACTCGCGGAGCGCGAGCGGAACGCCGGGGTAGAGACGCACCTGGCGCGGGTCGGCGCAATAGCCGACTTCTTCCATGAGGGTGCCGTCGCGATCGAAAAAGACGGCGGGCCGCGGGCTCATGGGGAGGAGAAACTGGCGGCCAGTTCGGCGGCGGTGACCGTGGCGGTACCGAGTTTGCCGACGGCGATGCCGCTGGCGCGGTTGGCCAGGTCGGCGGCTTGGGCCGGTTGCGCGCCCGCGGCCAAGGCCAGGGTGAGGACAGCGATGGCCGTATCGCCGGCGCCGGAGACGTCGAAGATGGCCTGCGCGCGGGTGGGCGTGTGGCGCGGCGCGGCATCGCCTTCGAAAAGCAGCATGCCGTGCTCGCCGAGAGTGATGAGCAGGCTGCCGGCGTTCCACAACCGGCGCAGGCGGCGGCCGGCTTCGAGCAGGGCCTGGTCATGGAGCACGGGCGTGACCGGCTCGGACGGCGGAAGGCCGGCGGCGAGAAAGGCCTCTGCGCGGTTGGGCTTCACGGCGGTGGCGCCCCGCCAGGAAAGCGAAGTATGGGGATGGGGGTCGACGGTCAGGACTTTCCCGTGAGCGCGCGCGGCTTCGCAAATGCGGTCGGCCAGGGGCTGGGTGAGGAAGCCTTTGCCATAATCGGCGACGACGATGGCGTCGATCGAGGGGATGATGCGGTTAAGCTGCGCGATGGCGCGCTCGGCGTGCGCCGACGGGGAGGCGGGCAGGCGTTCGCGGTCGACGCGCACCACCTGCTGGTTGCGGGCGATGATGCGGGTCTTGACGGTGGTGGAGAAAGCGGCGTCTTGTTGAACGGCGGAGGTATCGATGCCGGCGGCCTGGAGCAGATCGAGCAGGCGGCGGCCGGACTGGTCCGCGCCGGCGATGCCCATGACGGCGACGTGGCTCGAGAACTCACGGACGTTGCGCGCGACATTGGCCGCGCCGCCGGGGTAATAAGATTCGCCGGTGACGTTGACCACGGGGACGGGCGCTTCCGGCGAGATGCGCGAAACCTTGCCCCAGATGAATTCGTCGAGCATCAAGTCACCCACCACCAGGATGCGCTGGGCGGGGAAGGCGGCCAACAGGCCACGGAGCGGCGCGGTTTGGGAATCAACTGGCATTGGGGGAGTACATTGGGCGGACGGCTTCGCCGGGCTGGAGTGCGCCGGCGGCGGGCGCGGGCGCGGCGGGTTTGCGCGCGACCACGATCAGCGAGAGGGCGGGCCAGGGCATAAGACCATCCAGGCGCCGCCATAACCAGACAGTCTTATCGAAGATTTTCAGCACGGGCTTATTAATGGTACGCGAGCCCAGCAGCTTGCTGTAAGCGAACCAGGGCGGCGTGCCGGCTTTATTGAAACCGAATCGCTTGTCCACGACGAAGCCCTGGGATTCCATCAGGCGGCAGGCGTCGGCGACGGAGTAACGGCGCTTGTGGCCTAGGCTCCGATCGAGGGTTCCGAAGAGGCCCGGGCCGCGGGGCACCAACACGATGAGGACGCCGCCGGGCTTGAGAGTTGTCGAGAGGGAACGCACAACGCGTTCGGGCGAGTCGAGATACTCGAGGACGTTGAGGCAGAGCACGGTGTCGAAGCAGTTTTCGAGGCCGGCGAGATCCTGCGGGACTTCCGGATCGATGCGCTGGACCACCACGTTGGGCGTGCGCAGGAAGCGATTGCGCAGAGCGTGCAGGTGGAGCGGGTCTTTTTCGGCGGCGACGTAGAGGACGCGGCGGGCCATGAGGCGTCCGGAAATGTTACCGATGCCGGCGCCAACTTCGAGGACGGCGTCACCGACATGGGGGCGGAGTTTGCGGGCGAGCCAGCTCAAGTATTGCGGGGTGCCGGTGAGGTTGTTGAGCACGCCGCGGCCGTAGGGGACGGCATAGAGGTCGTCGATCAACCAGAATTTGAGGATGATGCCGAGGGCTTTGAGGCCGTCTTTCCAGCCGATTTTCTTGCCTTCTTCATAAGTGCGGCCGTGGTAACTGATGGGCACTTCGTAAATGCGGAATTTGCGCTTGGCGCTCTTCATGACGATTTCGGGCTCGAAGCCGAAACGGTCGGAGCGGATGGGGATGCTCTTCAGCAAGTCGGTGCGAAAGACCTTGTAACAGGTTTCCATATCGGTGAGGTTGAGGTTGCAGAACATGTTGGAAACCAGGGTGAGGCCCTTGTTGATCATGGAGTGCCAGAAGGGCAGGATGCGGGTCTGCTCGCCGGCCATATAGCGCGAGCCGAAGACGGCGTCGGCGTGGCCGTCGAGGAGAGGCTTGAGCAGGCGCGGGTACTCGGAGGGATCGTACTCGAGGTCGGCGTCCTGAATCAGCGAAAAATCGCCGCTGGCTTTTTCGATGGCGGTGCGAACGGCGGCGCCCTTGCCGGCGTTGCGTTCATGGCGGAAGAGGCAGATTTGGGGGAAGCCGGTGGAAAGGCGCTGAAGGATTTCCCAGGTGCCGTCGGTTGAGCAATCGTCCACGATCACCAGTTCCCGATCCATGTTCTCGGGCAGTGGCGCGGTGACTACGAGTGAAATGCACCGCTCCACCACGGAGCGCTCGTTGTAGACCGGCATGAGGATCGACAGCTTCATGAATCTATGCAAGTTTAACAAACGGCTCAAGGTCGGATGCGCCGTTGGAGCCGGCCCAGGGCGCCGCCAGGCATTCGTGCAAGAAACGGAAGGAGCGCGTGGGATTCACTACGCCGCGACTGTTCCAACAGCGACTATTCCCCAGCCCATCGCGCGTTCTCATATTGCTACACTGGCTGCAAGCTTGGTTTCAGTTCGCGCAGTTCATTTTTGGCTCGGGAATTCACGGTGCGCATCGCGCTTCTTCAGATCAACCCTACGGCGGGAGACCTGGAAGGAAACTCCTCGCTGATTCTGCGCGCCGCGCGGGCGGCGCAAGCGCAGGGCGCCAACCTGATGGTGACATCGGAGCTGGCGCTGATGGGGTATCTGCCGCGCGACCTGCTGATGAGCAAAGGCTTTGTGCGGCGGGCTGCGACGCAACTGACGGCCATGGCCGAGGCACTGCGCGACGCGCCGCCGCTGCTGGTGGGTGTAGCGACGGCGAACCCGTCGGAGATGGGCCGGCCGCTGTTCAACAGCGCGGTGCTGCTGCGAGATGGCGCGCCGGGCGTGGCATTCCACAAAATGCTGCTGCCCACTTACGACGTTTTCGACGAAGACCGGTATTTCGAGCCGGCAGCTCCGGGGCCGCAGATTCTGGAGCTGGACGGGTGGCGGCTGGGGATCAGCATTTGCGAAGACGTGTGGAACGATCGCGATTTCTGGGCGCGGCGCCGCTATCATCACGACCCCGTGGAAGACCTGGCGCAAGCCGGAGCGCAGGCCATCATCAACCTTTCAGCTTCGCCGTTCAGCGTGGGGAAGGAGCAACTGCGCGAGAAAATGCTCGGCCACATGGCGCAAAAGTACGGCGTGCCGCTGGCGATCGTAAACCAGGCGGGCGGCGACGACGAGTTGATCTTCGACGGCCATAGCGCGGCGTTCGACGCGCAAGGGCGGCTGTTCGCGCGGGCCCGCGGATTCCGCGATGACGTGATGGTGGTGGACCTCGAGCGCGCCAGCGGCACCATCGCCGCGGAGGACTTCGAGCCCGAAGCCGAGATCTGGAACGCGCTGGTGCTGGGTGTGCGCGATTATGCCCGCAAGACGCGCTTCGGCAAGGTGCTGCTGGGCCTTTCCGGGGGCATCGATTCGGCGCTCACGGCGGCGATTGCGGCCGACGCGATGGGCCCGGACAACGTGCTGGGGGTGATGATGCCGTCCGGGTATTCGAGTGCGGGGAGCGTGGGTGACTCGGCGGAGCTGGCGCGCAACCTGGGAATCCGGACGGTGAGGCTGCCGATCGGTGGCATCATGGAAACCTACGACGCGGTGCTGGCGGACACATTCCGCGGTCTGAAGCCCGATGTCACGGAAGAGAATATCCAGTCGCGCATTCGCGGCAGCCTGTTGATGGCGCTCTCCAACAAGTTCGGCTCGTTGCTGTTGACGACCGGAAACAAATCGGAAATGGCGGTGGGCTACTGCACGCTGTATGGCGATATGAACGGCGGGTTGGCGGTGATCGCGGACTTGCCGAAGATGATGGTCTACCGGGTTTCGCGGTGGCGCAACTGCAGGAAACCGGACATCCCGGAGACGATTTTCACCAAAGCGCCATCGGCGGAACTGCGGCCGGGGCAGACGGATCAGGACAGCCTGCCGCCGTACGAACTGCTGGACCAGATTCTGGAGCTGCACGTGGAGCAATGCCGGTCGGCGGAAGAGATCGTGGCGCAGGGATTCGACGAGGCGACGGTGCGGCGGGTGCTGCACCTGGTGCGGACGGCCGAATTCAAACGCAAGCAGGCCGCGCCGGTGCTCAAAGTGACCTCGCGGGCCTTCGGCATGGGATGGCGCATGCCGATTGCACGCCAGGGATAAGAAACCGGAGGCTATCGATCATTGGTTTGGGAAAACTGGGCGCGCCGATGGCGGCGGTGATGGCGCGCGGGCCGGACTTTCTTCCGTGACCGTGGTCGATGAGGCGATAAAATGCTCTGGAGCCGCTGTCCACAGCGCTCCGGCGACCACCCGCGGGCCGACGGCGAACGCCCCATCGATTCGGCTTCGCATCCGCGTCGCCCGCATCCCGCCCGGCCGAAGAAAGCAGCGTGAACCCGCAGACGAACACGATTTCCAGGGCCTAAAGGAAAGGCAGCCACACCCAGTGGCGATTCGCGCGCGGATAGCGCGGCGGTCCCTTAGCCTAGTTGGACGACCAGACGCCCATCTGCTGCCAGGGCGCCGTTCCGGCTGGACTGATGGCCTCCGTATAGACATTCTTCGCACCGGCAAACGCCTGGAAGAAGGTGATCGACAGGTTCAAGGTCAGGGTGTTTCCCGAAATCGACACCCTCGATCCGGTGCCATCGACCAGGCACTGGCTGTTCTGCTGGCTTCCGCTGCCCGGCGAGATGGTCATGAGGGGTTGGCCGCCGGAATCGGTGAGCAGCGACAAGGCATTTGTCGCGCTGTGATAATCCACTTCGCAGCCGCCGACGCCGCTGAGCGAGAAGTTGAACAGAATCGAAGCCGAGCTCAGGTCTGGGGCGCCGGCGCTATCGGTGAACTGAAAGCTGAAGGTCTGGGTCGTGCCGGTGCCCGAGTTGGGAGTCACGGAGACGGACTGAACGGTGGCCGGAACCGTCCATGTGCCCTTCTGTTGCCAGGGCGCTGTTCCGGAGGAGCTCAGGGCTTCCATATACACATTCTTGACGCCGCCGAAGGCCGCCTGAAAGCTGAGCGCGAGGTTGAGCGTCAGCGTGTTGCCGGAGGTCGAGACGGTGGAGGCGGCGGCGTTCAAGATGCACTGGCTGTTTTGCTGGCCGCCGCTGCCGGGCGTGAGGCTGCCGGAAGGCTGGCCGCCGGAATCCGTCACCAGCTTCAACGTATTGGAGGCCCGATAGTAATCCACTTCGCAACTGCTGACGTTGGTGAGCGTGGAGCTGATCACCACCGAGACGGAGGTCAGGTCGGTAGCGCCGGCGGTGTCGGTGAACTGAAAACTGAAGGTCTGGGTTGTGCCGCTGCCCGAGGCCGGCGTAACAGAAACCGCCTGCACCGTCACCGGGACCGTCC
>Ga0187884_10000904_pt1 | contig 28533 bp, 27 predicted proteins | sample June2016WEW_20_4_FD_132983 | JGI IMG/M metagenome (GOLD analysis project Ga0187884, IMG submission 132983) | Peatland microbial communities from SPRUCE experiment site at the Marcell Experimental Forest, Minnesota, USA - June2016WEW_20_40 | ecosystem: Environmental > Terrestrial > Soil >...
AATTTGACATTAGCCAGTCGCGCGGTGGATTTCTATCAAAGCAGGGGGTACGATTTCGACTACCGATCCGATTTCTGCACCGCTTGGCAGGATTCAAAGTGGATAATGATTAAGGACCAGATGACGGAGATGGCTGAGCTGAGCAAGGCGCACCATTTCCGGTTGTTTCTCGTTGTCGTTCCGTTCGGGGAGCAGTATCGGAAAGACTATCTCGCTCGTGATTCGAACTACGTGCTTAAGCCGCAGCGCATATTAGGTGGCTTCATGGCGAGCCTCGGGATACCTTACCTTGACCTATACCCATATCTGGACAGCAACTGCTTTGATCCAGACCACATTCATCTGAACGAAGGGGGCAGAAAGCGGGCGGCAGAGAAGATCGCCGAGTTCTTGAGAGCTGAGAAACTAATGCGTACGAGACAAGGGCCGCACTAAAGCTCTCCTTCCCTTTAGCCTGAATTTCCGCTTTCACTTTTGGGTGGACCGGCAAGATACACCCGTGATATGATGCCGGACAGCGTGAATTTCGTGAGACAACCTGCGCTGCACCGGCCTCGAATCTAATTGTCATTGGCCCTGACCACGCTCGCCACGCGGTTGCAAGGGCAATCCGGAGCGCATCCACCACCAACACGAGGGGAACCAAGAGGTGACTCAGGTAGGCTCCCAGGAGCAGCCGGCCGGAGTCCGTGACGGGTTGGCTTTCGGGTTGACTATTACTCACGGAAGTTTCGCGACGCACGAGTCTATACCGCAAGGCCCCATCGTTCAAGCATTCGAATCTCCTCTCTTAATCGTCGGTGCCAGGTGCAGCCCCGGCAGGTGGGCACTCCCAGACATCGTATCCGGCGTTTTGGAATACCTCGGTGGAATTCGGCGGCGGTTTCCACCCTAAGACGCGAGGCGCGACGTAGAAAACCCGCATCTCTTTCCACACCGGCAGAATCGTGCCTTGCTTGAATGCGTCCTGTGCCTCGGCAAAGCGTTGGTGAGCCCACGGCGTGTTCATTCCGTGTCCGTACCAGCTTCGTACCCGGGTGTAAGTAGCGACCAGATAGCTTATTCTTGCGTCCTGGCACACCACCATGTCGGGCGGCACGGCATTCCGATCAAGCCAGACCAGGACCCCCTTCTGGTCTTTGGTCATATTGACCGCCGAGGATGCATTGGGACTCAGAAAGGTGGCAAACCAAAGCAGGTTGTCGGAAAGGAAAAAGAGCAGGAACGCCGTCAGGGCCAGCCGGCGCAGCCGGGAGGGCTCGATTCTCAGCAGGCGGTCGAGCAGGGCCACCAGCACCGGGGCAGCGAGAAAGAAGAGCGCCGTCCAGTCGTACCCGTGCGCGAAGTGGATGGGCTGCACCGGTTTCATCACGCGAAAGTGCTGGGTGAGTCCGAAGACCCCCAGAAACCAGACCAGGAACAGCCGATCGCGCGGATCTTGCCAGACCTGCCGGAATCCGGGCGCGCGGGCCAGCCGCACCAACGCCAGCAGCCCCACGATCGCCAGCGCGGGCAGGAAAGTAGGCAACTGATAGAGCCATTTCCTCCCTTCGGCTTCCCACTGGATCGTCAGGATGCGGTGATCGGCGAACCGGTTCAGGAAGAAAACGTAGTACCCCAGGTGCAACGCCACCAGGGTCGCGCTGGCCGCCAGGTGCGCAACCTTCACCGACCGGTCTCCCAGGAGCCTTTCGACCAGCAAGTAAGCTGCAACCACGAGGACGGCCTCCAGGCCGGTGAAAGGGTGGCTCAACGCGAGGAGCGCCGCGAGCGCAATCGCCGCCGCGAAACGGCGGCGGATGAGGAACAACATCGAGAGAAGAAACACCGCGTGATAGTACGCCTCGGTGGGATAGACCAGGTTGCGGCCGAAGTTCAGCATCCAAAGTCCGTGCGTCAGGTCAAAGTGCAGCACCGAATCCACGTTGAATTTCCTCACCGCGCACGCATACACCAATCCGGCCAGGCTCAGGACTCCTCCGCCCCAGAAGAAGCAGATCAGTCCAAGCTTGGCCGCAGGGCTTTTCCAGCCCACGACCTCGCGATAGAAACGCACCGCCACGAAGGCGACAAACAATAGGGCGGCTAGGCCGAAAAGGTTGTAGGTGAGGCCGGGATCGAGGCCCAGTTGCTGCATACAGCCCAGCAGGAAGGTGTGGGGCTGGAAGTAGATCGCCGGCGTATCGTAGCCCGCATAAGGGTTGCCGTAGAAGAGCCGAAACCCCTGGTCGAAATACGCGCGCGCATTCGCCACGTAGTAGGGCATGTCGTAAGTGAGAAACCCGGTGGCGACCTCACCCCTCAGCCGCGCCAGAACAATGGACTGAGCCAGAGGGATCAGGGCGGGGAGTGACAGCAGTACCGGCACCCACCAACTCGGCGAAGGCTCCTCGCCGGCGCGCTTTGCGGTCAGAATTTCCATTCGGTTCTCCTGCCAAGAGTCGAAAGTCGAAAGTTAAAAGTCGAAAGTAGAGGACAGTCGGTCTTGACGTTCGACTTTTGACTTTCGACTCTCTTCGGGCACTCCCAGACCTCGAACTGCGCGTTGTGAAATACTTCGCTTGCTCCCGCCGGCGGCTTCCATCCGGCATCGCGATAGGCAACGTAGAACACGCGCATCTCCTTCCACGCCGGCAGAATTGCACCATGCTCAAATGCCTGCTGGGCCTCGAGAAGGCGCTGCTGAAAGTGCGGCGTGTTCGGTGCGTGTCCGTACCAGCTTCGGACTCGGGTGTAGGTGGGGACAAAGAAACTCACTCCCTGGTCCGCCGAGACCACCATGTCGCGCGGCACGGCGTGGCGGTCGAGCCAGTCCAGCACTTCCTTCTGGTTCCGGCGCAGGTTCATCGCCCGGGACGAATTCGGACTAAGAAAGGTGGCGAACCAAACGAGGTTGTCGAACAGGAAGAAAACCAAGAACGCCGAAACGGCCAGATACCGCAGCCGGGACGGCTCGATTTTCAGCAGGCGGTCGAGCAGGGCCAACAGGAGCGGCGAGCCGAGAAAAAAGAGCGCCATCCAGTCGTACCCGTGGGCGAAATGGACGGGCTGGACCGGTTTGACGAGGCGAAAGTGCTGGGTGAGTCCGAAGACGATCAGAAACCAGAGCAGGAAGAGGCGGTGGCGCGGATCCTGCACCGCCCGGCGCAATCCCGGCCAGCGGCTCAATCGCACCAACGCCAGCAGCCCCACGAGGGCGAGCGCCAGCACAAACGCAGGTGCCTGATAAAGCCACTGCTTCTCCCATTGGCTCACTAAGGCGCGGTGATCGGCAAACCGGTTCAGGAAAAAAACGTAATACCCCAGGTGCAACGCCACCAGCGCCACACTGCCGGCGATGTGGGCCGGCTTGACGGTCCCGTCCCCGTGGAGCCGCTCGACGATCAAGTACGCCGCGACGATGAGGACGGCAGTGAGGCCGGTAAAAGGGTGGCTGGCGGAGAGGAGTGCAGCGAGCGCGATCGCCCCAGCGAAACGGCGCCGGATGAGGAACAGCATCGCCAGAAGAAACACCGCGTGATAGTACGCCTCGGTGGGCTGGGCCAGATTGCGGCCGAAGTTGAGGGACCACCAGCCCTGCCCGAGGTCAAAGTACAGCACCACCGCCGCGTTGAATTTCCTTGTCGCGCCGGCGTACACCAGCCCCGCTAGGCTCAGGATTCCGCCACCCCAGAAAAAGCAGAGCAGTCCGAGCTTGGCCGCCGGGCTGCTCCAGCCCACCACCTCGCGGTACAAGCGTACGGCCACGAAGGCGGCAAAAAAAAGAGCGGCGATGCCGAAAAGGTTAAGAGCGAGGCCGGGATCGAGTCCCAGCCGCTCCAAGCAGCCCAGCAGGAAGATCTGGGGTTGGAAATAAATGGCCGGCGTATCGTAGCTGGCATAAGGGTTGCCGTAGAGGAGCTGAAAGCCCTGGTCGAAATGCTCGCGCGCATTCGCCATGTAGTAGGGCATGTCGTAAGTGATAAAACCGGTGGCGACCTCACCCCGCAGCCGCGCCACAATAAGGGACTGAGCCAGGGGGATCAAGGCGGGGAGCGCCAGCAGCAGGGGCACCCACCAACTGGGCGACGGCTCCTCGCCTGCCCGCTTTCCGGTCAGAGCTTTCATTCGATCCTTACCTCGTGGCTGTAAGTATACTCTGGGGTGCGTCCCGGGCGCCGTTGCGACCACGTGACGATGAAGATCTTGCCGATGTGGCGGGTTTTCCCATGGGAGCTATTCGAGGTCATCTCGCATCATCCCACATCCCATTGAGTGAGCCAAAGTCAAGCCTTTCTCCGGTAGTGGTACAGTTTGAAATTTCTAGCCCTTGACAGGCTGCCCCCGCCTGAGATAATGGACTCATGAAAAAGAAAACCGAACCGAAGCCAAAGGCTAAACCCAAGCCGACAACTCGCCAGCCGAAAGAGGATTGCTGCCAGATTGCGTTTAGGACCGTGCAGGAGACGATACGAAGAAGTCAATCAACCTAGTCATTGAATCGTCCGCAATCCAGAGGAATCCTGACGGAATGAGCATGGTCTGCGCTTAGTGAATATAGGTCACCAAAATCGGTATTTAAGAAACTTAGAATCAATAGGATGCAAACACCCTCTTGACAACACACTAAGTGCAGACTATGCTCATGGTGTCCGCATTCTTTAGCACTACGGTAGAATTACATGGCCACAGTGGTCACGAAAAGCAAATACGAAAATATTTTAGACGCAATGGCAGACTCAATTACAGACCACATAGAGGCTCTTCCTGAGCAAAAGAGAAACCGTGTCGTTAAGGCAATCCTTGGTTGTTCTTTCGACGCTCAGCAACGGCCCTCCAGAACTCGGACTCCAAAGAACGGTAGCGGTCGCTCCCAGGTACGATCTGGGCCAAAGTAAGTATCTCTTTGAAGATATCGTAATCCCCCCGCCTAATTGCATAGGCAAGTTTGGATTTGATGTCACGGCGGATTTCTGTTCGCGTGAATTCTGCCATTCTTATTCTCCGACCAAAAGCCTACCAGAATGCGTTGCCAAGATCAAGGACTAATTCTGAGCCTTAATCGGAACTGTCTCTTCTCTGACAAGCTATATGTTGTTTGCCAGACCATGAAGCTTTTCCTTGTAAAAAGGCATGTTTTAAGGACTTACAAAGGACTTGACAACCCATACAATTAAAATATAAAATCTCACATGGTTCCGGCTAGGGAATCTAGTGGAGGTGCTAGATGGTTTCTAAAGAGTCTTTGCGTCAAACTCTCGAATACTTCAGCCAACAAAGACAGGCTAAATTACAGGAAATTAAAAGCCTTGATTTTACGATTCGCCAGTTAGAGAAAGAGCTTGGAGAAGCCAGTACTGAGGCCCCGATTGAATTAACGAACTCGGATGCTGGTCTCCCTGTAGTGAACGGATCGAGCCAATCCGCTCAGTCGTCAATGGAGATTCGACCGGATGAGTTTTACGGTATGTCGCAAAGTGACGCAGCGAAAGCGTACCTTCGCAAAGCTCACCAAGCAGTTTCGCTCGGCCAACTGCTAGATGGAATGACGCGGGGAGGTGCTAAAGTGGGAGGGGAGGACCCCAAAAGGACACTTTATGTTTCTCTTATGAGGAATCCAAAGAAAGAATTTGTTGTCATCGGCGATGATAACTTTGGCCTCCGCGAATTCTATCCGCATCTGCCTAAAACTGGTACGTCCCGTGGACCCAAAGGCAAACGGCCCAAGAGACGACGAGCCAAATCACTTAATAAATCTAAACAGAACACGGAACAACCGCAGGACAAAACAGATCAGAAGGTGATAGATGCTGGCGACGCGGCTAAGGAGACGGCTAAGAATGAAATTAGGGCGGCTGTCATAGGCATCCTAAAAGATGGCCAGCCACAGGTGTGGGGCAATATCCACTTAGCAGTAGAAAGGGAGCTAGGACGTGAAGTGTCAAAGATGGCGGTTTACGGCATTCTTCGAAACAAGAAGTTATTTGAAGGGGCAGGGGGGAAAGTTAGATTGATTAGAGAATAAGAACGGGCCGATACAGTGTTCCACCACTATGTCGGCCCGAAACCAATTGACTCCAGCTAGGAGCGTTATGCACACCGTTTGCGCGGTGGGTGGTTTCATTTGCATTTTACCGCGTCCGCCACCACTAATCAACAGGGATCGTATCCCGCAAGGCTCTTAGGCCGTCTTAGTCTTCCGCTTTGCCCAGCGAGCCAGGACGGCCTTCCTTGCGCCCTCGCTACGCTCTTGCGAGGTCAACTTCTTAGCCCTCGCCTTTCCGCCTTTCCTTCCGAGTGCAACAGCGCGTGGGTCCTTCATGTCCCCAGTATATACGTAGCGGTAGGAATGTCAAGAAAAATAATTTCGGAAAGCCTGCATTTTTCTCTTGACAAGTATACGTAGCGCTACGTATAATGGGCATGTAAGTTAGGAGACGTTATGAACAAACTGAATCGCACAAAGCAGACTCAAGTAATCGCGGCGCTAGTGGAAGGCAATTCCATAAACTCCACAGTTCGCATGACCGGAGTATCAAAGGTCACAATCCTGAAACTCTTGGCCGACCTTGGCCCGAGGTGCGCAGACTATCAAGATAGGCTATTCCGAAATCTAAAATGTAGGCGGATTCAGTGTGATGAAATCTGGGCTTTCTGCTATGCCAAAGAAAAGAACGTCCCCGCCGAAAAGAAAGGTCACTTCGGATACGGCGACGTTTGGACGTGGGTTGCTGTGGATGCGGATACAAACCTCGTACCCTCCTTCCTGGTGGGCAATCGTGACGGACACAGCGCGAAGATGTTCATAGATGATCTCGCGGGAAGGCTCGCCCATCGCGTGCAACTCACCACGGACGGCCTGAGAGCCTACCTGGATGCTGTGGAAGATTCCTTTGGGTGTGAAATCGACTATGCGCAATTGATTAAGATTTATAGTGCCAGCCAAGAGGAAGTCCGGTATAGCCCGGCCGAGTGCATCGGCTGCGAAACCAAAAAAGTTATGGGTAATCCTGACAGCAAGCACATTTCTACGTCCTACGTCGAGCGCCAGAATTTGAGCATGAGAATAGGAATGAGGCGATTCACGCGCTTAACAAACGGATTCTCAAAGAAGATTGAAAACCATGTCTACGCTGTAGCTCTCTTCTATATGCACTACAATTTCTGCCGCGTTCATCAAACCTTGCGCGTCACTCCCGCGATGGAAGCCGGAATCACGGATCACGTCTGGACAATCGAAGAAATGTTGGATAAGATTGCGGCATGACTGGGCTGCCTTGAACCCAGCCCAAGAGGGGAGTGCCTAAGATGCCTGAGAGTCAACTTGTCTATCAACTGGAAGGCAAGGTTCAAGAAATAGACGTTTTCAAGCTGGCCCCTACGCTTCTTGCCCTGGGAGAACTCATCCGTGACTCTAATCGAGAGTTATTCCCCAAGGGAAAAGATTTAGGCGTGAACGCAAGACCCTTTCGGAAAGGGTCCTTTATAATCGGCTTAACCGTAGTTTCCCCTAGCCATTTGCAACAATTACTCGACTTCATAAAGCCACATTCGATTGAACAATTGAACCAACTCTTGAAGACCATCGGACTCATTGCCACTGGAGCAGGCAGTGCCACAATAGGAGCGGTGCAGGCGATTAAATTCCTGAAAGGTAAACCGAAATCAGTCGAACAAATCAGCGCGGGCGAGATTAGATATACAGCAAATGATGGGAACAGTATAACCGTCAACGGGCCGGTGCATTCGCTTTTGTCCACTCCTTGGATTACGCAGAATATCTACAATATTTATGGCCCTCCGATGATGGACGACATTAACATTAGTGGAATTAAGACATACTCTCAGGGGCACAAGGACACAGCGGTAGTTGTTAAGCGGAACGATGTTCCAATCATCAAAGAATTCGCAACGAGTGTTGCACTAACCGTCGATTCATCCGATACCGTCAAGGAAACGACACATTATGGAGTGCCCCTCAACCCTAAGCGTGGCGCATTCGGGGGTGACCCCAAGGATTGGTCATTTTGGAGAGGGGACGGCATCATAACTGCAAACATAAAAGATAGATCATTCCTCGCCAAATACGCCAATGGAGAATATCGGCTAAACGAATCCGATTTGCTAACAGTGGACCTCTTAGAGCACCAGAGGATTAGAGGGACCACTGTTCAAAAGCCCACGTATGACATCGTTAAGGTTACAGACTACAAGAAAGGCGCAACACAAAGTGAGATTCCACTTATCGGGGAATCATCAGACTGACGCAATCCCATTGCCAAACTTTTAGCCCCTAATTTCAAACTGTACCACTACCCTTTCTCCAGATCCCCAGGATCGACTTTCCAACCATGTGCAAGGTCACACGGTCCAGCAATCGAGAAGGTGGCACCAAAACCCGGTCCCAAAAGACAATTTGTTTCAGCTCCGGCGCGGCTTGTCGCAAAAAAAGCCGGTTGCTCATCGACGCCAGGATGCCCACCGAGTCAAGGTAAGCGAGCCGCACGATTTCGCAATCACTAGGCGAGCATGCGCGCAGGCTCGATCTGTTATAGCGGCGGAAATGGCCTATCGCGCGATCGTAGGGCGTATACAGCCATTGATGAGCGGGGGCAAGAACAATGATTTTCCCGCCCCTCCGCAACAGACGGGAGGCGCGGGCCAGCTCTTCACGATCTTTTTCTATATGCTCCAGCACGTCGATGTAGATAATCGCGTCAAACCGGCGGTCGAAGCCTAGCGTCTCCGTCGTGCCTGTTTCTACCCGGCAGCCTCCGACACGTGGTTGAGTCATGAAGCTGATGCGCATCCGGCGAGCCAGCTCCGGGTCGGGCTCGAGGCACGTCCATGAGGAAGAGCGGCGGGTCTTGAGAAACTCGGTATTTGCGCCTAGGCCGGCCCCAACCTCTAGGACATCCCCGGTCAGATACGGCCTAACCTCCGATGACCAGTACTTTTTCCAGTTCGTCGCGTGCGCGAAAACGTCTAGTTCTTGGCCGATGTAGTGCACAGGCGTCATTCCGGGTACAGAGTCGTCTCGCAGTGAACAAAATAGGAGTAGTCCCGGATTGGCAGGAAGCCGAGCTGGGCGCGATTCATCATGATTGAAAAGACCAGCACGAACGACGCGATTAAGGCCTGGGCGACCAGGATGAGTAAGAGGCCCATGGAAGTGGTGGCCCAGCCGGGGATCGCCAGATGCGTGAGAAGCCTCACTCCGACCACCACGCCGACAAGCAGGAGGAGACCGAGTGCTATGAGCGTGATCATGATCAGCAGGCGCGTGCCGACGACCTCTTGGTTGGCAAACAAAGCAGAAAGACCATGGACGACGAGGCTGACAAAGTCCATGCGCGAGCGGCCCCTCAGCCGGACTGCGCGATCAGAGCGCACTCGAACATAGGGCAAACGCGACTTAACAAGCGTTGCTGCGTAGTGGTTCCACAACTCGGGAAACACGACAAGGGTATCGAGATACGACCTCGGTAAGACGCTGAAGTTGCCGAACCGGATATCGCGGCCGGCGAGGAGCTTGTGCATGATGCGGTAGCAATTATAACAGATGCGGAACGCCGCGTTCTCCAGGCGTCTGCCTCGCTCGGCAAATACTGCGGTCGGACGCTCGGCCTTTCTCATCGCTTGCACCAGCCCAGGGATATCCTCCGGCCGATCCTCTCCATCCGCATCCATCACGACGACCGCATCACCGCTCCAATGTTCTTGGATGTGGGCGAGCGCTATCGCAATCGCCCGCTGATGGCCCAGGTTGCGCCTAAGCACCAGAATTGAGATGTTTTCAATTGCTCCGGGACGGAACGGCATTTTGCAAGGGCGGTTACTGATCGTCGATCCGTCATCGATAAGAAGCACACTTACACGCACGGATTTCTCTTCCCGAAATACAAGGTCAATTTTCTGGCAGAGTTCAATCGCTGAATCCCAGTCCTCGTAAACTGGCATGGTGATAAGAATTTGCATGGACAACCTGCGGGATTAGTAAAAAGCAGCAGCACTACGTCAGCGACAGCGGGTTTGAATCATCCTTCCTCGCTGACGTGTTTTGGTGATGGGCCCGATTCACCCAGGAGCTGGGCGTAAACGGCGAGGTGCTCTCCGACCATCCGTTCCTCAAGAAACAGTCGCGAAGCTCGCTGCCGGGCCCGATGACCCAATTTAGCTGGCAAAGCCGCATCTTCTAGGACCCTCCCCATCAATGCGGCAAGGGCACCGGCGTCGCCGGGCGGAAACGACAACCCAGCGTCGCCCATCACTTCACGGATTGCTCCGACATCAGAGGCGATCACCAATTTGCCCCGCGACATGTTCTCCGCCGCCACTATCCCGAAGACTTCGCCGGCGGGCGAAGGCATGACGATTGTCGCCGCCTCCGCTAGCTGCTCTTCCAAACACTCCGGAGCAACGTAGCCCAAGAACTGCACGAAGTCTCCTAACCCAAAACAACAGCCTGCTGTTGCAACGCTTCGCGACCGGTCCGTCGCCGATTACCTTGAGCCGATAACTGAAGCCCTCGGCGGTGAGCTACTGGGCCGCCTGCAGAAGAGTCTGGGCGCCCTTCGTGCCAACAAGTCGCCCCACGAACGCAAACGTAGTGCTGACTGAGGAGAACCGCGAAAGCTCACTGCCGCCATTCTCGGGGAGGCCAAGGACGCCCTATACCTCATCCGCGTGGCAACAATCTGCCCACATCCAGTGGCAATGGTGCTAGAAACGTCCGGTCAAGTCAAGGTAAATTGATGTGTTGCAAGAAGTCGGGGGCGATCCGTTACGGTTGAGAGATCATGGGTCGCTTGGCGGGTTACCAAGACGTGGCTAGTCCCTAGCCACTTCTTCATTGGGGCGGCGCCGTTGCTGGGAAATAAACAAACTGCCCGTCAACAACTGACGCCAGCCTATAACTCTTGTTGAGAGCCTGTAGGAACCCCGGCCCGAAGTTGTTCCGCTCATACCACTCCTTGCCTTCCTCCGATCGCGGATCTCTCATGAAGAGCACCACCGCGCCGAAGGCTTGGTTGTGCAATCCTTCCAGAAGCGGCTCGCCAAAACTGGGCTGCCGCGTCTGGAGCAGCCGCAGCATCCAGGGATCGATCACGTAGGGGCGCTGCCCGGCGAGCACGGGGAGGACCGGATTCTCCGTCAGGATCGGTTTATGGGTGTCGCCGATGAGGGCGATGACTCTTTCGAACCGATGCGCGCGAACCATCCGATCCTCAATCCTGAGCTTGTGCAGCAGTGGTACCGCAGCGAGGAGAGTAGCGAGCGCGAGGGCACAGACTCCCAACTCCTTCGGCAGCGGAGCGGGTTGGTCGGCAAGCCAAACCGCGAAGAGAATCACCGACGCCATCTGAACGTCCAGCAATTGGTTCCAATTGGTCCCGGGTGAGCTTAGAATCACCGACGTCGCGGCGAGGGTGCCGACAAAGAACAAAACCGGCAAACTTCGCCAGGACTTGGGGAAGAAAAGGGCCAGGAGCGCCAGGAAAAGGAAAAGAAGCAGGCCCGGATCTTCTTGCACCGCCAAGGTCAGCATATGCCAGGGGCCGGATGCAATCTGTGCCGGATTCATGCCCCCCGAGCTGCAAGCCTTGAGTATCCCTGGGACGCGGCCGTGACTGGCCACGATCATGGCGCCCATCACCGCCAAGCAGCCGCAAGCCGTCTCGGCTGCCATCACCAAAGCCATTCCGGAGAAACCGGCCAATACCAACCAGAGGAATGCGGCGCCCACGCCGAAAACGGTGGTGAGCTTGGCCGACCAAGCCAAGGTGAAGAGAATCGAGGCCAGCAGGACGTTCCTGTGGCTGGGTCTCGGCCGGGCGCTTACCGCCAAGCCCCAGACATTAAGGGCACACCCCAACCCGTCCCCGTGAGGGCTCAACAGGGACCATTGCACCGAGAGGCTAGCTAAGGCAGCTCCCGCCGTGCAAGCAGCCAACCAGCGCTCCACGCCCAGTGTTCTCATCAGGTGAAAGGCTCCCGCCGTAAGCAAGACGACAGCTGCGGCGGAAAGCAGATAGCCGCTCAGTAGCAACGGAACACCGAGCTTCAGCAGCACGGCGTCCAGCACAAAGTACAAGGGAAAATAACGCGTGCCGCCATACCCGCTGGGGCCGAATAAGGGACGGTAAAATACGCCATCCTTCAAATCCGCTGCCAAAGCGATCCATTCGCCGGCGGTGTGTTCCAGGTACCTGTCGTTGCTCCAGCATGTCCGCGCGCGCAGCGCCGCGACCAGGATGATGAGCGTGACGGCCGCCATCAAGAAAGCCTGAAGTCGGGGCCTGACGTACCCTGCCGAGCCTGCTGGGGACGGCGCCAAGTTCACATTAACCGTTCGCGTGCTCATCGAAGTCTTCGCCACAACCCCTTGGGATCATAAACTCAACTTATTGGAAGCCGAAGAAATAAGAGGACTCTGCCAGAAGCTCCTTTTCGATTGCCCGCGCAGCGACTTCGTGGCCCAGTACGCTCGGATGATCGTCGGCTGCCTGAAGCACAACGTCCCGCGACGGATACTGAGAGAAAGCGTCGAGAAGATCGACCACCCGGAAGCCGTTGCGGATTGCCAAATCCGAAACTTGTCGGTGGATCTTCGTGTAGGGATAGTCCTTCCAAGGTTTACCCTTGAAGGATTCCGTAAGCTCGGGGAAGATCACCACCAGAACTTTGATGTTCCGGCGCGAAGTAACGTCGCGGATGTCACTGAACGCATCGACCACGCTCTGCCATTCCCTTCGCCCCGGGGCGTGTAGATAGACGTAGTAATCTCCTCCGCCCAAACGCTTGATGTCCCAATTATCCTTGGCCTCGACAGCCAGACGGAGAAGCCGGAAATGCTGCCACCACGCCCGCTTGGTGAAATAGCGGTGCAGGTTCTCGACGCGACCGAGCTCCGGATCGTTAAGAACGTAGCCGATCATCACCACGCGCGGGTGAAAGTTCACGGCGCGGTACTTCAGCACCAAATCTTCGTCGTGCGAGGAGTACCCGACAACTCCGAAATTCAGGACCTCAAACTGGCATTGCGCAGCCTCCGGGGACTGCCGCAACAGTTTCTCCAGGACCTTCGGGTACGCTTCTTCCTCCCGCACTCCCAGGCCGAAGGTGTAAGAATCGCCGAGCACCACAATGCGGCAAGGCGAATCCGAATCCTGCGCCGCAGGTTCGTAATCGCGCATACCGAATTGGTTGGTCTTGATCAGGGTTCCGTCCCCCGCTCTCAATTCACGGTTGGGAGCCATTTCGTAGGCAAGCCCGGGAATAGAGGAACCTCGGTGAATTACGACCGAGCGCGGCGTGGCTCCCCAAAAATCGTCGATGGGCAGCGATCCGGGCACATTGACACCCACCACCGGCTTGGTGGTCCAGATCTGGATCCTGTGAGAGACCCTTAGCCCGACTTCAATGAGGGCAAGAATAAAGACGAAGAGCGCGGCATTCACCACCAGAAGCCAAGCCCCTCTTTTGAGGCTAAAAGGCATACGCGTTCAGTTTTCCCCCCTGAGAAGGGACGATGCACGATGAACAACGGGACGAATCGCTCTGCCTTTGTCATTCATCATTCCTCTCGACGCCTCCAGGTTGAACAGGTCTTCGGTCATCATTTCACTGCGGCCGCGGAGGGAGCCAGTCCCGACCGGCTGAGAAGAAAATCTGTGATTTGCTCCGCCGCCAGCCGATGTTCCTTCGGGTCCCAGTGGAGCGAGCTCTTTAGCTTGACCCCCCGCTTGATCTCCTCCCGGAATCGCGACCGAAGAAACACACAAGCAACGCCCCGCTCCTGGCAATACGTGTTGAGGAACTGTTCGCGCCGGGTTAGAGATTCACTCGCGTCATCTATCTCGGCCCCAACCGGCATCTCGACGAATACGGGGACCGCTCCCATGTTGCGCCTCGTCGCCACGATGGCATCGAAAATCGGCGCGGTGAGGTTTCTCGCCTCCGTGCCAGTCTTGCTGACGGTCCAGAGCAACTTGTCTCGCAAAATCACCGCGAGGTCAAGAGCCTTCCGGCGATAAGGTTCCTGGGCGAGAACACTACCCGGAGTTGGTACCGGTACGTTAGTGAGCTCCAGGCGGCCCGAAACCAACTCGAATTTTGGTTTTGTATAAGCGAAGAAAGTCCAGAATCACGATTTCGGGGTAGTATTTGACGCCTTCCTCCTTCAAACACAGCAGCATCTGATCGTGGCCATAGCCTTGCACGCCGAAATTCAGCACCTCGGTATTGGGGAGGGCTGATTCCAGATAGCGGGGGAAGGTCTCGTCGTCGGAGACCTCCTCACCAAAGGTGAAGGAATCACCAAGAACGAGAATACGTCTTTTCCCGGCGGTGCGCTGATATTCGTGCTCCGCCTTCCCTCGGAGTCCCTTGGAATTCGAATTGAGCGTCTTCCCGTCAAAAACCGCCACGTCCTTGATATTTGGTTTCAGCGTCCAGCCCCGAGTCGGATGATAAATGGCACACTCTCCCGTTCACTCCAGATGAATTCGATGTAACCCTATCCACTGCAATCGGTAGGACGAACTGTCGTAGCCGAGAATGCGGTGCCGAAGCCGGCCGACCGACAAGGATAACCTTGCCCCTCCCTCCATAAAAAGGCCAAGGGAAATGACAAAAAGGAGGGCCGTAGCGATCCAGTCCTTCCATTTCGGCTTGTTTCTGATCGGTTCCATGCTTCCCGGTTGATCTGTGAAACAAACTCAGAAGGGAGCACCGCAATTGCTTTTATGTCCGGCGGCGTACTCGAGCGCTTCCTTCAAGTATGGTGTGGGTCCGTGGTCGTCAAGGTTTATCGGCTTGCCATGCAGCTCGATTGCGCGCTGCAATTCTTTGGCTCCTGTCGCGTTGTCACCCTTGAAATAGGAGAGCGTGGCCAGATTCGCCCACACTTGCCACGAATTCTCGTCTACCTCCTTGGCCTCGAGCAGATACTTATGAGACGCCTCATAATATAGAAATGGAGTCTTCATGACGAAGATCCCGTTATGTAACAGGGCGCGAAAACGCAGCGGGGATTTCGGTTCGAGATAGCCCACGTCAGCCAGAAAGACATCGACAGGGCAACATCCCTCCGGCGGCTTCTGCGAAGGAGGCAGAAAGCCGATTTCGACCATTTTTTGAATGATCGCTTGCGCGGCGACCGATTCCCCGAGCGGGGTTCCGTGATAATTGTCGGCCACGAAGTCGGCGCCGACCAGGCCGTTTTTAGCGTGCTCCTCATACGCTCTTTCCAGGTCAACCAGATAGACACCAGCAAGGCCAGATGCTGCCCTTCGAATGAGGAAGTTGGTCCCGCTGGGTGCCCGGTAAGGTACAGGGTCAAGATCCCTTGCTTTCACGAACGACTCCCGGGCGTCAGCGTAAGCGCCCGTTGCAGCCTGAATCTGGCCGCGAAGAAAGTAAAGCATAGCATCCTGTGGGTAGCGGCTGAACCCCGCCGTAACTGCATCGGATGCCTCTTGATACTTTCCGCCTCGCAGGAGTTCCTGAATCCTTGACACCGCGTCCGCATAGCGCCGGTCGCGTCCGGGAAGCCGCTTATAAACCGGAGGCCAATCGGAGAGGTTTGACGTCAGGGTGCACAAGATCAGCGGAACGCCTTTCTGGCGCACTCGCTTTACAATTTGATTCAGTTCCTCGTTGAAGGTGGCAATCCGGCCCTTGTAAGAAGCCGATTCCTGGTCCCAAACATCAACCTGGCAGGGCATGATGTAGCCTTCCCGGTATTTCATAATCACGTCAACAAAGTGGTCCAGCAACCTCATGCTGGCAAAGTGCAAACGCAGCGTGTCCCGGAGACGGTCGATCCGCCCGTGATGGGGCCCGAAAAACTCGTTGTGTCCAGTCGCGACAATCACCAAGTCCGGCTGATCATCGAGCCGTCGCGTCAATTGTCGCAGCACGTAGGCGGTGTCCGCGCCTGGGTAGCCAAGGTTATAGATCCGGATGTTGCGATTCGCGTAGAGGCGATGAAGCCAGTACTGCATTTGGGCGACGAATGCAACCTCAGGGACAGGCAGGCCAAACACCGTCGACCCACCGAAGGCGAACACACGAATTTCGGAAGGGCCCTTAGGCGGAATCCTCCTCAGTTCCGCTGGCGTATCGCGCTCCATCCTCGCTCGCTCCCAGTGCCGGCATGCCAGCTCGATGAACGTGAGGAGGGCAAATGCAACGGCAAGGTTGGTGACGGCGATGAGCCCCATCTTTCGAGCTTTTTTAAGAACCATCTCGTCCCTTCTATAAGTCTGACGCCAAGACTTGCTGTTTGAGGTCCAGGCCCGACAATGCGGGAATCGTGATATTGACTCCGTCTTCGTAGGTTCCCTGTTCAAGCCATTCCATGCCGGTTGCTAGATGGGCTGGCTCGTCACTCGTCTGACTGAAAACCTGGTAGGTTGAAACGATTCGCGCTACTCCAATGCCGGCAAGCAACAGGAGGACGACTCCCACAAAAGCACCGTGCCCATTACCCGGGATCGGCATGGTCAAGCGTTTTCGCCTCTCATGCATAAAGATGGGTTCCTGACTCGTCCGCTCGTGCTGAGAAGTCACAGAATATAACACATAGTGCGTAGAACCTGCCTCTATCTCGGCGCCGCCCGCACGGCGCCGTAGAGATCAATATCCACCCAGAAGAATCGCCGCCTCTCAAGCTCGGAATAAGTTTGTGCGAGTCTCCGCCGTGCCGCTTCAGACTCTCTCACCGCCGGTGGATCCCCCCGGTACAAGACGGAGATGAGCCAGACTCTTTCACACTCGCCCTTGGCGGACAGAGCCGAGTCGAGCGGTTTGACACGCAGACCCGGCTGGTCGCTCTCGTAGATCGACCAAGCCCAGCGCGCTTGCCGCTCCTCCCAGAACTGAGCCACCACAGCACAGTCGCCCGGCTGGTAATCGCGGGCGACGGAAGCGAGGGCGTGCTTGTAATCCTCTTTGTAAGGGATGAAGTAGTTTGCGCGCAGCGACCGAGCACTATAAGCCAGTAGAAAGACAATGAACGCCCAACGCAGCGCCGCCGAACGCTCCGTGGAGATGCCGCGAGCCACCAAAATGTAATAAGGAGCGGCACAGAACGCGATGTACTTGACATCGTAGGTCCCACGTAGAAAACCGGCGGTGAGCGCCAAAGCCATCGGCACCGCGAGCAACAACACCAGGAATACCAGGTTCTCCCGCTCGTTTCCCTCATCCGTTCTTTCGTGTGGTCGTACTACAAGCGGTCGCATTGCTAAGGCAGCCGGCAGGCCGAACAACGCCCCTCCGACGATGAACGTCCACCAGGGAGCTGAATCCAGAAGTCCGTTGGGCCGCCCATTGTTGAACGTATTCAGCGATGTGATGAATGTGAACCAGTGCACGGAGGCGGGGCCCGAATGCGCCCACGCGCCGAGCCTCTGGGCCTTTGGCCCGCGTAACGCCTGGCCGATGACGCCACTGGAGAGCCACGGCAGATACGCAAGCGCTAACCAGAAGATGCCGCCCAACAGCCACGTTGGCGGGAGAGAGTACCGGTTCCGATAGACAATGCCGAACAGGAGAAGAGAGCCCAGAACAAAGAAACCGTAATAATGCGTGTAGATAACTAGAGAAGTGAGGCACAGGAATGCGATCCAGAGCGGGAGGCGCTTCTCTCGCACGGCCCGCAGGAACAGGTACACGCAACAAAGGAAAAACAACAGGAACTGAGCGTATGGCCGCGCTTCTTGGGAGTTCATGACAGCCAGCTGTGAGCAGGCGAGCAGAAGCGCCGACAACAATGCCGCATGGCGATCGAACAGGTAGCGCGCCAGAGCATACATCATCAGAACCGCGAGAGTGCCAAACAACGCTGAAAGCAAGCGGCCTTGCAACGGTCCAAAGCCAAACGCTTCAAGCCACCCATGAAGAAAGTAGTAGTGCAGAGGTGGATGTACGACGTCCTGAACGAGGGCTGCATTCATCTGCGTCAACGGGAGCCGGCTGACACTCAGCGCGAACACTTCGTCGTACCAGACGCTTTGAGAATCGAGCCGATACAGTCGCAACGCGAGTGCCAGCAAGATCACGCTCGCGAGGAGAATGGGCCACGCGAACCGGTTCCGCGGACTGGCTACCTGAGCAATTGGGATCTCCATTTTGACGTCCAGGACCGATAACGTAGCACCTGTTCCCCGCCTGAGACAACAGCCGTTCGCCTTTTGTATGCGTCGAATGGTCTGGCAATTGCCGTGCCACTGGCGAACAACGCGGCCCGTGCCACATCTGGCAACATGGAAAGGACGCTTTGGGGCGAAGGGCCAGGCAAAGGGGACGACCAAAGCCTTGGTCAGCACCAATCGCATCGAACAGGATTCCTACTCCAGCCACGGTATGCGGCCGAACTTCTTTTTCGCGCTTCGGTCCAAGTAATCGAAGTACAGCTTGAGGTGGGCTTCGCGGCACCACCACTGAAGAAAACTGTCATAACCTTTCTGCCCCAGTTCGGCCCGAAGCTGGGGCCAATGCGCGATGCGGTCGAGGGCTTGGAGCAGTTCCTCATCGGTGCGATAAATAAAGCCGCCGCCGCTATCCTGGACGACTTCCGGCAAAGCGCCGAGATCCCGCACCACGGTGGGCGTCTTTCTGGCGAACGCTTCGACGCTGGTCATGCCGAAGGTCTCGTAAGTGATGGATGGAACGATGCAAGCGAGGGCGTGATAGTAAAGCGCGCCGAGTTCCCGCTGCGGCAGCGGCCCCAAGAACTTGATGCGTGGGTTGGCAGCGGCCATGGCACGCAACTCCGGCTCGTAACTTCCTGTACCTGCCACCAGCATGTCGTATTTCGGAACGCGGTCCCAAAGGGCGATAAGCGTTTGCAAGCCCTTGATCCGCTCCAGCCGGCCCACAAAAAGGAAATAGGGCGCCTCCTGAGGGCGTGGCGCCGGGTCCTGCCAGTCGCTGTCCACGCGATCGATAAAGTTCGGCAGGTACGCTACCGGCTGCGGAAAGCCGCGCTCGGCATGCATCCGGGCAGTAAAGCGGCTGGGCGCCACAAACTGGTCCACGTGCCTCGCCATGCGTTCCAGCAACCGCGTATAGCGCCAGATCTGCGGCGGACGCTTGGACTGAAAGGTGCAGCGCAGGCACTCCGGCTTTTCACATGGCCGCCGGTTGAATTTCCACAAAACGTGCGTCGGGCAGATCAGCCAGTGCTCGTGAGTCGTGTAGATCTTCACCGCCTGGCCGTGCTCGGGCGCAATGGATAGAACCTCGGGGCCAAGCAACGAGATGTTGTGGAAATGGATCACGTCGTAGGGGCGCGATCGCAGCACCTGAGCGATGCTTTTCCGCTTCAGCCCCATCCGTCCCGTCTGCTGCGTCAGCAGGGGCGAAAGCCACCTATACCCGCTGCGAAGTTCGTGTCGCACCACGTTCGTGTGTTCGGCAAACTTCACCGGCGGCTCACCAGGATGCAGCAGGTGGTAGGCATCGACGCAGTGGACCACGTCCACGTGATGGCCATTCTCCGCCAACGCGTGCGCCAGTCGATACAACTGCACGGCATCACCCCCGAAGCTGTAGGGCGGGTAGAACGTGGTCAGGTGCAGCAAATTCAACGGGCGGGTCATTCCTCGATGCCGTTCGCACAGGCAATAGGCATTAGGTTCTCCGGTCACCTGGGCTGCTGAAAGACGTTACTCAGGGCCTCGGAAGGGCGGGGCTGAAGCCCCGTCCTGCGCAAGCGCGCGATTGCATATTATAACGGAGTCTTAAGCGGTGCAGAAGCATTATCATTCGTGGATGGTAGCCCTTCAGTCTCGAGTGGAAACGCGCGTAGCGGCGGTCCCGCGTCTGCGCTACCGGTACGTGCCGCGCTAAAGCGGGTAGATGCAAGCGCCGGCCCGGCTCCTCAGAACTCGGCGGCGCTCGCACCAACGAAGCGCGAATTCCGCCAGTGCGGGATCGGCGCTACCCCATCCCGCAGGCGCGGGACCAGCGGGTGCGCGTGTGCCGTCCCAGGCGGAGCGAAACGGACTCCCTGTCTCTTGACAAGCGCAAGAAAATAGGCTAGAATACTACGTTGAAGCTGTGCAGGAAGTCACGGCCTGCCGGGAACACGATGCGGCAATGCTACTGCTTGGCCCAACCCACTCCCGAGAATGTGCCAAGCGGGACGAAAAGGCGCCAAATTCGCTCGCCACGCCACGGACAAGAAGTTGGTTCTTGCAAGGGAAGAGGAAAAGGAATCCCTTAAAATTGACCGAACAAGGCGGGAATGTCTATGAAAACAAAGGACCGCTGTGGAAAACTCCCGGACATAGCGGGAATGTGTATGAAAACAAATATAGTTAGCCGCTTAAAGCGGGAATATTACTGAAAAGAAAGGGGGTTACCGTTGCTATCTGGATGAATCCACTTTCCGCTCCAGCCGCAGGAGATCAAGCGCCCCAGGGAAAGCTCTTGTTTCGCCTTGTCGAAGCGGCAAGAGTTGTGGAGCCACGGAGGGAATCCGTGTTCCGGTGCAAAGGGTCATTTTGGAGATAAGCCAGAATGTCCTGTTCCTTGGCTGGCCGGCGCGGGGATGTCCCGTATGGCCCCGAAGAACAAGCCAATCACTGCGCATGACCTCACTCTTATATCGGGCATCCCATTGGCGACGGCCTCCCGCTCGAGTTCGCGGCGTCGTTCCGTTATGGCCTGGAATTGCTCTCGAGCATCTCGATGTTGGGTTTTCACTCAAGTCAGGATGCCGCCAGGAGTAAGAGGAGCGTTCTGTCCGGAGGGTGGATGAGGGGCGGCCTCGAACAACACGATGTCGAAATACACGAGAACCGCCGGCATTGGGAAAGAAAGCCGCTCCTTCGCGAGGTGTACTCGCAATTCGGCCGCGAAATCGCCCAGCGGGTTGACCACACACAGCCGGGCCTGGTTGTCGAGCTAGGCTCCGGAATGGGCAATATCAAAGAGCACTTACCGGATTGCATAACCACGGACGTGTTTCCTAACCCGTGGCTTGACCGGGTTGAGAATGCCTACGATCTCACTTTCGCGGATGGCACCGTGAGCCATATGATTCTCTTTGACGTGTGGCATCACGTGGAGCATCCCGGCACCGCGCTGCGCGAATTTTACAGGGTATTGACCGAGCACGGGAAGGTGATCGTCTTCGATCCGGCGATGGGCGTTCTGGGCCGATTTGTTTTCGGCCACTTTCACCACGAGCCGCTGGGGCTGAACGATGAGATTCAATGGGAAGCCCCGGAGAGTTTCTCTCGGCGCTCTCCGGACTACTACGCCGCACAAGGCAATGCCAGTCGCATCTTCGGGTCCAGCGCATTCCGGGAGCGGCTTCGTTCGTGGCGTGTGGCAGAGGTCACGTACTTTTCCGCGCTTGCCTATCTGGGAAGCGGTGGATTTCGGGGACCGCAGCTCTACCCGATGGCCGCCCTGCCCCTGCTGAATCGTGTGGACTCCTTTCTCTCCAGGTTTCCCAGTCTGGCTTCGAGGATGCTGGTCGTGTTAGAAAAGCAACCCGATTTGGAAGACTAGTCCGAATCTTAAGGCCAATGCACCGCTCACCCAGCGCCGCTCAAGCACCCACACCGTCCCGGTCGGACTCGGAGGCGGCCCCGGCTTGGGGTCCAAGGGCCCTCCAATTACAGAATGAGCGCAACCGGCAGCACCAGTCCGCTTGGGCGGCGGCAAGGGCCAAGTGGATTCGGCGGAACAAGTATTACTACGAGTGTCTCACACGCTTGCTTCGACACCTGGTCGAGCCGGGCAAGCGCGTGCTGAATATTCGCTGCCAGACGGGGTTTCTCCTTGACGCTCTCCAAGCAACTTATGGCGTGGGCGTGGAAATCAGCCCGGAGATGGTCGAAGTAGCGCGGGCGGCGCACCCGCGGTTTAAGTACTATGAAGCGTTTCCCGAAGACTTCGTACCCCCGCAAAAGTTCGACTACATTTTGTTTTGCGACGTGGGAGATACAGCCGATGTTCAGAAGACGCTGCTGCGACTTCAAACAGCTTGCGAACGCCACACCCGCTTGGTCATCTATACCTACAATGATCTCTGGGAGCCACTGATCCGTCTGGCTCAGTGGCTACACCTGAAAATCCCCCAAACCGAACAGAACTGGCTTTCCGAACAAGACCTGGTCGGCCTCCTGACGTTGAGCGGATTCGAGTGGCTCAAGACCTATCGCACCGCCCTGTTTCCGAAATACGTTCCTTTGCTTTCGGCATTGATAAACCGGGTGGTGGCGAAACTGCCTTTAATCGGGCGCCTGTGCATGATTGAAGTGCTCGTTGCCAGGGCCGTTCCGAAGCCAATCGATATTTCCGATGTCACGGTTTCTGTGATTGTGCCCTGCAAGGACGAGCGCGAAAATATTGAAAGTGCCGTCACGCGCATCCCGGAGCTCGGGCGCTCTACGGAAATCATCTTTTGTGACGATAAATCCACCGATGGCACGGCTGACGAGGTTCGTCGCATGCAAGCGTTATATCCGGAGCATAGAATCCGGCTTGTGGACGGACCTGGCATCTGCAAATCGAAGAACGTCTGGACGGGGTTTGAGGCGTCAACAGGCGACATCCTGATGATCCTCGATGCCGACCTGACTGTCATGCCCGAGGAATTGCCTTACTTCATCAACGCGATCACCCGTGGCGGCGCTGAATTCGTGAATGGATCGCGACTGGTCTATCCAATTCCGAAGGCGGCGATGAAAGGCGCCAATGTGGTCGGGAATAAGTTCTTCAGCACCTTTTTTTCGTACCTGCTCGGGCAAAGAATCAAAGACACGCTTTGCGGTACAAAAGTGCTCTGGCGATCCGATTGGGAGAGGATTCGCCCCATGATTGGCACGTGGGGCACTCTGGATCGCTGGGGCGATTACGAACTCCTCTTCAGCGCCGCCAAGTTGAATCTGCGCATTTTGGACCAACCTGTTCACTACCAGGAGAGAATCTTCGGCGCCACCAAGGTGTTCAAGCATGGCCTGATTATGTTGCGGATGTGTGCTCACGGATTTCGAAGGCTGAAGGTGGACTACTAGGTTTTGAGCAGCTCAAAAGGACCAAGCAATGAAGCAAGGGACCGCGACATCAGAAAACGGCAGCCAACAACAAGGGCGACAGAACACGAACCTTCTTGTCCTGGGTTATCTCTTTCACCTTGCGGTGCCGGCCGCCCTTCTGCTTGACGTCGGCACAGCCTGGCTGCGCGGGGAAATTGTGCTTGAGCCATGGGGTCCCGATACAGTCGTTGGTGAGTTGTCGGTAGTGTGGCTGGTCGCGGGCCTCGGGGCTCTGATCCTAAGCCGGGATCGGGCGGGATTTGTACAGAGGATTCGCAAACCTCTACTCGCCATCTACGCAACCTACGTGATGCTGATTCTAATGGAGGGGTTCGCCCGCCTCCTGATCCTCACACCTCCGATTCCTGGCCTGCTGCAGCCGGGAACCAAGCGAGTCTTCTCAGTCGATCCAAACGTTTATCCCGGGGTACACGGCAAGAAAACATTTACGATAAATGGATTGGGCCTCCGTGGTCCCATGCCACCGAAGCGAGGGCTCGCGTATAGGATCTTAGCGGTAGGGGCAAGCACCACGATATGTACCGTTCTAGATGATTCTGAGGAATGGCCACACCTACTGATGGAGGAGACGAATGCCTCCCAGAAAAGCACTCCGGTTTGGGTGGGTAATGCGGCCGTCAGCGGTCTGAATACAGTCAACCATCTAGTTCTTCTGCAATGGCTGCCCGGGGTGATTCACGTCGATATGCTGATTTTTCTGGTCGGCGGCAACGACTTGGCCGCCAGTCTGGCCTTCGAAGGCGCTCCCACGCAGGCCTTCTTGGAGAAAGAGGCCGGGTTTCATGGAGACTTGCCTGCCGGAACCCGCTGGAGATCCCCGCATCCTCTCTATCGACGTCTTCGGCTCTTCCTATTTATTCGTCAATCCGTTCGAAATGTGGAGCGACAATTCGGCCATTCGGGCAGTGAGCGCCAGTTCGACATCGGTTCGTTTCGCGACCGACGTGCGGCGTCGCCCGTCCTTCCGCTCCCTGATCTCGACACGGGACTCGAAGAATACCGCCGCCGAGTGCTTTCGCTGGCAAGTCGGTGTCAAGCGCTTGAGTTACGTTGCCTGTTTGTCACGCAGCCTAGCATGTGGCGAAGCGACTTGAGTCCGGCCGAGCAGCGCCTTCTCTGGCTTGGCTATGTCGGACGATGGGAAAAACCAAAGGGGTATATTTCCGCGGCGGATATGGCGCGAGCCATGGATGCCTACAACCGCACGCTCCTCGATGTCTGCCGGCAGAATGGGTTGGAGTGCTACGACCTCGCATCCCAGATTCCAAAAGACACCTCGGCCTTCGTGGACGACGCCCATTTGAACGAAGCAGGGGCTCGGTTGGTGGCGCAGAACTTGAAAGAGTACCTCCTCTCCCACTCTCCGTTCAGCACGCAGGCCAAGTCGAGCCGCGGCGGCCAGCCGTGAGGGGGATACCACCCCGCTTCCGCGACGGATGTTTGCTATCATAGGTTATAAGATGCCAGCTCGCCTTGCTTTCATCACAGGCTCATGCGGACTCATCGGATCGGAGGTAAGCCTGTACTTCAGCCGCTTGGGCTTCCGCATTGCCGGGCTGGATAACAACCAGCGGGTGGTGTTCTTCGGTCCGGCGGGAGATACAAGCTGGGTTCTGGAGCGGCTTCGGGTTTCGATTGCCGGGTCCGAGCACCACTCCGTCGACATCCGCGACCGCGAGGCGGTCTTGCGGCTGATAGCGGAACTGAAACCAGCCATCATCATCCACACGGCGGCTCAGCCTTCTCACGACCGGGCGGCGGCCATCCCCTTCGACGACTTTGATGTCAATGCGGTAGGCACGTTGAACCTGCTGGAAGCGGCACGACGCGCCTGCCCCGAATCACCCTTCGTCCACATGTCCACCAACAACGTGTACGGCGACCTTCTCAACACCATTCCCCTGCGCGAGTTAGAGACGCGCTGGGAATACGATGATCCCTCGTACGCCAACGGCATCCCTGAGACGTTTCCCATCGACCAGTCCAAACACTCCCTCTTCGGCGCCTCGAAGCTAGCCTCCGACGTCATGACGCAGGAGTACGGAAGGTATTTCGGCATGCCCACCTGCTGCCTGCGGGGGGGTGCCTGACCGGGCCGAATCATTCCGGGGTTGAGTTGCACGGTTTTCTCAGTTACCTGGTGCGCTGCAACGTCGAGCAGAAGGAGTACAAGGTTTTCGGCTATAAAGGGAAGCAGGTCCGCGACAACATTCACTCGCAAGATGTAGCCAGCATGATGCACGAATTCTACCGCCCTCCCCGCTGCGGCGAGGTCTACAATCTGGGTGGCGGCAAGGACAACTCCTGCTCGATCCTGGAGGCTTTTCAGATGATCGAGCAGATCACCGGCAAGAGGTAGAAATACTGCTACGTCGACTAAAACCGGGTGGGCGACCACATCTGTTAGTACAGCGACCTCAGGAAGCTAAAAGCGCATTTTCCCAAGCTGGGGAATCACCAAGTCCCTTCCGACCATCCTGGAAGAGATCGCCGAGTCCTGGATGGCACGACTCCCTCTCCACCGTGACCGTTGACCGGGGCCTCGGCGAAAGAGCAGGTTTGTCAGGCATGATCCTTGCGATCGATTGTCCAGCCAACAGCCACCAGCTAAGCTCAAAACAGGGTGTAGATAAACGGCGCGATGGCCGAACTCTGCCCCAAGATGATCAACACACCCAGCAACAGCAACATGATGACGATCGGCAGCAGCCACCAGCGCTTGTTTCTCGCGAGATATGAGAGTAGCTCGCCGGCAATCCCGAAGCGGCGTCGGACGACAGAAACGAAACCCATGCTTCCTCCTAAACTTCTTACTTTGACGAGGTCAGTTGCTTCCGCGAACCATGGTCTGACCCACTCAGGTTCTTCAGAACCCAATCGCGCAGTTGCGCTGCGATCAGGTTATTGGCTTTGGCGCTCGGATGATCGTCCTGCGGGGTTACCCAGAGTGTGCTTTCCGGTCCATGGTTACGTAAGCCATCGATCAGATCAAGAACGGGCACACCATCCGACGCAAGCACCTCCTTGATCTTCTGGTGCTCTGCCGTGAAGGGGTAGTTTCCGTTAATCTCATGCAACTCCGGCAAAATCGCCACCAGGAGCTGTGCGCCGTCACTCCGGGTCGTTCCGGCCAAGCTTCGCAAAGCGGCTTTGCAGGCCTGAAACCCGGGTTGGTTGTCGTTGTAGAGCGAGGCATAATACTGCTTCCAAGTGGGCCGCCGTCCGGTCCGCCTCAAGATGCCATCGAACCGGTTGGTGGCAAAGGCAACCAGATAGGACCGGTCGATGAGAAACCCCTTCTTCTCCGTCGGCACCGGCTCCGGGTCGTTGATGAAGTAGACGAGGATGACCACGTCCGGATGGAAAGCTCGCCCACGCGTTTCGTAGTAGGTGACCTCCTGTACCGTATCGTAATTCCCGACGCCGGCATTGATCACTTCAAATCTCCTGCCTCCGACCGTGCCGCCTTCATTGAGCTGGCGCTCCAGAATCTTTGCCGCCGTGTCTTCCAGGCGGACACCCCAGCCGAAAGTGGTGGAATCCCCGAGCATCACGATTCGGTACGTATCCGGGGTTTTCGCCAGAGGATACTCGTAATCGCGCTGGCCCTGAGAATTGATGTTAACATCCACGCCCATCAGAAAGGAATGACCATTGGGTATATGAGCGAAGCTTAACTGGGGATCGGCAACCGGGCGCTTGAGCTGCACGGCGTATTTCCACATCTCCATGGAAAAGTCTTTACTGTGAAAGAATGCCAGACGAAGCCCCACTTCTGAAAAAACTGCAAACAAAACGACGGCAAAAGCAATCAATCCCAGCGGTGGAAGCAGGCGTCGAAACACTCCGGCGTGTCCTCCTTTGTGGAAACTCCAGAAATCCGCCGAGGGCTCACTTTGATAGTCGATAACCTTCAGGCCTTCGCACGCTGGAGTCCACGCCCACCTTGGCGACTTGACCCTCGGAGAGTCGGCCTAACTTTTCCGCGACCTCAGGTATTGAAACCAGTCTGGCATAGAGTTGTTTTGCGACGTACTCGTGCCCTTCATCGTCATAGTGCCCAGGGACTTCGGGAAAATAATGCACGGACTCCGGGCAGATGAACATCCCGTCCCTCCTCGTCAGCGGCAGCTTCTGAAAGCCTTCGGCGATGTCGACAAATACGATGCCCCTCTTCTCGGATTCCGCGCGAATGAATGCTTGCCAAGCCAGCGAGGGCGCGGTCGGCGCGGAGCCATACCCCCGGTTGGGCAGGTAAACCAACACGAGGACGCTGTTCTTCTGCTTCTCGATCGCCTGAAGAGCTTCGATCATCTTGCCGAGGATCTGACGTTGCTCATCCGTGGGGCCATTCGGAATCTGGTACTCCCGGTCGGGTAGTACCCGCCCCGCCAGCCACGCCATCGCCGCAAGGGATTTGAACTGTCGCAGTGGTTGGGGCTTGAGCGCCAACCAGTGCTGAAGCCGGGAGCTTCTCGGCACGGGAACGTTGTCGGTCGCGAGCTTTCCATCCCGCAGTGTCAGCACCGGCTTTCCGTATCCAGTAAGAGTGGTAAGTTGCAAGCGTCTGAAATCGTCGGTGATAAAGGCAAAAACATGAATGTCATGGTCCAACTCTGAGCCCTCGCGCCTGTACCTCAAATACATCTGGTCGATCCCGTACCCGGCCTCGGCCATGTTGACCGTCTGGAATCGGGGATCGAGGGATTCCAGGAGCTGGCACCAGGTAGCATCGTTATTCACGCCTTCCCCGAAGGTGAACGAGTCCCCGGAGCAGATAATCCGGAGTTTGCCGGGAGGAACTCGCTCCGTGAATTCCTCGTTGGCTCGAAATCCCCGTGAGTTGGTTCTCAAATAGATGCCCGGGGCATAATAGTTCTTATCGTAGAAATTCGGAACGCTGACCCATCCGAGCTCGCGGTCGTACCGCACTGACGGCGCGGATAAAGTCCTTTCCTGGGGGGCCCAGAACTGATAGGCTACAAAGAGAGTACTGCAAAGCCCCTCCAGCAGCAAAAAGAAGAGCACGCAGGCCCCAGCGGCTAAACACAATTTCTTAATCATTTCGTCTTTGAGTGGCTCGAGTTGGGTTCCGCTACGGAAGGTCTTGGCGGCCCCCCTTGCCACTTGCCAGAGGTTGAGCCAATGCATTCTACCTCGAGGAGAGGTCTGAATGCCCCGCCCTCATTATGATACATTGCGCGGACGGTTCGTTCAAGGGCCGACGCGAAACATCGGGGGTTATGACCAATTTGTTAAGTCTGCGTCTCCAATGCGGGCGCCGCAGCGGTTCCGTAACCCTGGCGCGAGCCAAACAATTGCCACCGCCAAGGCGAGCAAAACGAACGTGACCAGGGTCCATACCCAGCTCACTGGTACGCCCGCATCGGCCAGGCGGATCATCCAGGGCAGCGCCAATCTCCTCTGCCATAGTGTGCCCACGGCCAGCCTGACATCGTTGACGTGCGCG
>Ga0187884_10000918_pt1 | contig 28267 bp, 33 predicted proteins | sample June2016WEW_20_4_FD_132983 | JGI IMG/M metagenome (GOLD analysis project Ga0187884, IMG submission 132983) | Peatland microbial communities from SPRUCE experiment site at the Marcell Experimental Forest, Minnesota, USA - June2016WEW_20_40 | ecosystem: Environmental > Terrestrial > Soil >...
GGCGCGTTCACGGGAGCCATGGAGCGTTCGCCTGGCTGTTTCGAGCAGGCTCATGGGGGCACGTTGCTCCTCGATGAGATTGGCGAGATGCCGCTGTCTACGCAACCAAAGCTGCTGCGCGTTCTCGAGGATTTGCGCGTACGGCGGCTCGGCGGCAAGCATGAAATCGCAGTGGACGCGCGGGTGCTGGCCGCAACCAGTCACCAACTCGACACGCATCTTCGCGAAGAACTTTACTATCGGTTGAGCGTGTTCCAGATCGAAGTCCCGCCGTTGCGTGAACATAAAGAAGACATCCCGTTGATCGCCGAGGTCATGCTGCGGAATTTGAACAAGAAACACTCGACGCGTGTAACCGGCGTGGATCCCGAAGTGATGGATCTTCTTCAGCGGTATGATTGGCCGGGCAATGTGCGGGAGATGCGCAACGTCCTGGAGCGGGCCGCCATCATGGCCGGCGAGGGTCTCATCCGATTGACGACCCTGCCTTCCCCTGCGTTCCCTGTAGGCCCCGGCTCGCATTCCCGGCCATCATCCGACTATGAGGGCCCTATCATGCTGCAGCCAGGCCAGCCACTCACGAAACTCGAGGAGGCTTACATTAGGCTCACCCTCGATCACGTGCGCGGCAACCGCAAACTCGCGGCCGAGATGTTGGGGATCAGCCTGCGGACGCTGCAGAACCGGATCGCCGCACTGCGCGAAGAGGCGAAGACGACAACTCCCGGCTCGTGAACAGCTTGCCTTATTGCGGTTCTGATCAAGTTCTGCCGCCGCGCTCGATGCCACCACCGGGCGCAACGTGACTTGAGTCTGAGATGGGCGGAGACGTAAAACAACCGTGGACAAACGCGTCTCGCGATGCCAACAGATCCTTGTGGCTTTCGCTCACAGCGTTGCCGCGAGTGTTCCGCCTGGCTTCAACAGAGTGGGTCAGCGATAATGCTCCGCGCCTCGGCGCTGCCGTGGCGTTTTATACCCTGCTGTCGCTGGCTCCCATTGTTGTGTTAGCCGTCGCTGTGGTCGCTGCCGTTTATGGGCAAGACGCCGCCCAAGGCCGGCTCGCCTCGGAAATCCAAGGAATGGCCGGGCCTGACGCAGCACGCACCATTCAGGAAGTCATCAGAGGCGCCCGCCAGGCCCGAACGGGTGCGATTGCAACTTTGCTCGGCCTGGCGACCTTGGCATTTGGCGCCTCTTCCGTCTTCGTAGAGTTGCACGACGCGATGAACACAATCTGGGGTGTTCCGCTTCCCCGGGATCGAAGCAATGCCGCCACGATCATCCGTCTAATCAGGGATCGCTTCTATTCGTTCGCAACGGTGCTGGGCACAGGATTCCTGCTGCTGCTTTCTCTGGTGTTGAACACCTGGATCGCGGCAATGAAGATCGCTGTGCCGCCGGCTGCCGCGTTTCTGATTTTGTATCTGGTGGTAGCGGCGCTGTTTGCGGCCCTCTACAAAATCGTTCCAAACGTCGAAGTGAAGTGGAGCGACGTTGCCTTCGGAGCGGGGATCACGTCATTGCTGTTTATGGTCGGCAAGCAGCTCATGGGGCTGTACCTGGCTCATACAAGCTTCGGGTCGACGTATGGTGCTGCCGGCTCGCCGATTGTCGTGTTGCTATGGATATACTACTCGGCGCAACTTCTGTTTTGGGGCGCTGAGTTTAGCAAGGCGTACACGGAGACCGTGGGATCCAAACGCGACCGGCAGTCTTGAGGGTGCCGGGGCCGGACCAAACACCGACTGCTGCTTGTTGGCGGAGGCCCGCCGGCAAAAAGCTTCGCTCTGGCAGTATACCGTTGGTGTATTCTTTCCATGGTGAGGAGAATGGATCAGCGGTTTCGTGCGGCGGCGGCAGTTAGCGGTCTGCTGGTGTTTGGGGCGATGGCGTATCCGCTGGCTCGCGGCGGCGCGATCGAGTTCGACGCTCCGGTGCGCGCGGCGATCCATGCTTGGGCGTTTCCGGCGCTGACGGTGGCCATGCGGCTGATCACGATGCTGGGCTCGGAATACCTCCTGGTGCCGCTAGCGGCGATTCTGGTGTGGCGCTGGGAGAAGCGCGGCGAACGCAGCGCGGCTTACCTGCTGGTGACCGGGAGCCTGAGCGCGGAAGCGGTGACGCAGTTGCTCAAGGTGCTGATCCACAGGCCGCGGCCGGAACTCTTCTTTGGGCTCCTGCCCACGGAGACATATAGCTTCCCGAGCGGGCATGCGTTCGTGCCGACGGTGTATTTTGGAATCCTGGCCGGCATCCTGGCGCCGGGCACGCGGTGGCGCGCAGCGGTGGTTGGGATGGCAGCGCTGCTCGGATTCTCGCGCGTGTATCTGGGCTACCATTATCCGAGCGACGTGGTGGCAGGTTGGGCGTTGGCAGTGGTGTGGCTGACGATATGGGCCATGGTCGCAGAGCGCCGTGCGATTCGCCCTACGTGACCTTGGCTAATTCGACTACGATCTCAATTCACTGCTGTGAAGTGTCGAATGTGAATCGACTCAGTCGCCAGAGGTGCTATACTTAAGTCGGCATCTCCCACCAAGAGCGGCGTGGAATAACCTGTTTTTCCGGCCCAGTGAACCCTCCGTCCCTGATGTCTCTTGCCAGAGAGTGCGGGATCCGGTGCCACTAACGCCAACGCAAGAACATCTTCTAGGAGCCTGGCTAGAGAAACACAAGGCGCCTGTTGATCCAATAAGGCGCCAGCCCCCAGCCGGACAAGAGACAGTTAGCACTCCGGAGCCGGTACCGGCTACGCCAACACAGGAGGTCCTTCTGGCAAACTGGTTAAGGAGACAGAGGGAACCTGCAAGTTTGCGGAGGCGCACAGCTCCGCTCGAACAGAACATGGGCACAGCTCAGGAGCCACCTGTTCAGACACAGGAACCCTGTCAGGGAATGCGGAAGGATTCGGTTCATCTGCGAGCGTGGGGACGTCCTGCCAGCCACAAGATATACCAGAATCCCAAATGGAATGACGACACATGGTTCGAGAAACGGTATGGTGATCCTGGCTACTACACCAGGGTCAAAGGTCTCTAGCGTAAAGGTATTCTCGTGGCCTCGCCGTCACCACAGGCGTGAAGGCCGCGATGGTAATGAACCAGCGCCAAACTGCTGCAGATGGTTGATGAGCGAGTTTTCGCCGGCACGGAGCCGGCCACTAATGACCAGCCCCTCCGGGTCCGCCGGGCCGGAAATGCGGAACGCGCAGGCCTCTCTCCTCGAGCGGGGAACCCACGCCATCGCCGCCGTCCATAGCGTGATTCGCAAGGAGCCTCGTCAAGACCGAGTCTGACCGAAGCTACTTGATTTCAATCTTTAGCAGGGCGTCTGAATGCTCGTGACGCCAATTCCAGTAATTCTGTTGATCGTCCTCTTTGAGCTTGGAAAACTCGACGTATTTGCGATGGTTCTGCTTGGCATAGATACGATATGCCTTGTCTTCTTGACTGTTCCATGCGTGGTCGTCATTGTGTTGTTTGTCGTGATAGGTGCGAGCGGCCTTCTGATCTTCGGCTCGCAACACTCTCGGCGCCATTGCTATTGGGGCCATAAGGGCGGTACTCAGCAGGGCAGTACTCCAGAAACGGGACATTGTCGTTTTGTTCTCCTACACGGCGATGGAGCAATTGTCGGGCCAGTATTCACCGCCGGTGGCAGCGAGCGGAACGAATTGCCAGGATTTCCGTTTTCGGACACGGGCCAGCCTCTATAGGAGGATCGTGGGCAGCAAGCACAGCCTCAGCGGAAGGCGCCCAGTAGGTAGGCTATCAGGAGAACCACTAAAATAGTGCCAAGCCCTGTGCCCATGCCCCCACGGTTGCCCCAGCGGTTACGGCCATAGTACCCGCCACCGGCACCCAAAACCAACAGCACAATGATAATTAATATCAACATCGTAGGCCTTTCCTTTCCTAAATTTGAGCTCACGGTCGAGCGGCCGGAGGTCATCCCATCTTCTGCAATCCGGCACCCACTCCTCAGCGGGATGGGTTTTTGGGCGGGCGTCCGGGTCGGACGGTTTAGACAGGCCGAGCGCATGCGACAAAATGCCCGTTTATTCGGCGGTCGCCCGCGCCGGCGTGCGCTCCATGGATGAGCTCCTGATTCGCCGCCAGGTTTCGGCTCCTTGTTCGCTGCCCTCGTAGCAGCTCTTGCCTTATCGACGGCAGGACTTGCACATGACAACTTGCCGGAGCCTGGGGTGATCTACTTTGTGTCCGGCACATTTAGCTTTGGCCTTCGACCTGCACTGCACTGCTAATGAAAGGGGAAAGAGATGACGACTATATTGATTGTTCTTTTGGTGTTGTTTGTGCTCGGCGGCGGCGGCTGGAGCTATTCTCGTTTTCGCGGGTAGCGCCCGCCGGCCATTTGGCGTGGCCGGCGAAGTGAAACAGGAGGCGGGTGGGGCCGAGCCGCCGTCCTGCAATTTGGCTCAAGCGAAGCTCGGTAGAGGATAGTGGTGGGGAAGTAGAGGGAGATCGATCATGAGTATATCGGCAATAAGCACAACAGAATGGGCCTTAATCATTGCTTTCGTGGTGGTTCTGGTTGTAGGCGTCGCAGCGTTCTTATCGCACCGAAAGCGCCGGACGGAAAGACTGCGCACTCAGTTCGGTGGTGCTGAATATGCCCGCGCCGTGGAGAAAGACGGCAACCGGCGACATGCCGAAGCCGGGCTCGAAGAGCGCACACAACGAGTCGAGGGGTTTCACGTCCGGCCGCTCGCGGCGGGTGATCGAGCACGCTTCCTAGAGTCCTGGCGCGAAATCCAGGCACGCTTCGTCGACGGGCCCGCCGGCGCGGTTACAGCAGCGGACCAACTGCTGAGCGATGTGATGTCCACGCGGGGCTATCCGGTAAGCGTCTTTGAACAGCGTGCTGCAGATATCTCCGTGGATCATCCACTGGTGCTGAAAAACTACCGAACGGCTCACGAAATCGCACTCCGGCAGACGCGAGGGGAGGCCAGCACGGAAGAATTGCGTCAGGCAATGGTTCATTACCGGACGCTTTTCGAGGAACTGGTCAACGAGCCAGCGATGTCCCCGGCGAAGACTGCATCATGAGCCCCGGGGATTACAGAGAAGACAGCAGGTTGAGCGAAGACAGCGTATCGGCCGAGGATCTGCAGCTGCCCCAAACCACCGCTCGTCGCAGGCGTGAAAAGGAGTTGCCATGTCATTCGGGATTTACATTGTCGGCTTCTTGATATTGATCGGCGGGCTGATCTATGCAGCCGTGATACTGCATATCGCCGCGCATTGGATCGCAGTGGGCGCAATTGTGCTTTTGGGCATCGCGATTCTGAAGGGCGTCCAGGCCACGCGGGGAAAAGATCCTTCGTAATAAGACGATGAATGTAATTAAAAAGGAGAACAAATGAGAACGAAAACGCTCAAACCATGCTTGTCCCTGCTGGCGGTGGTAGCCATCGGGACCCTGATTGGGTGCTCGACGACGTCCAACAAGACAGCCGACGTTTCTGCCAGCATCCGCACATCGCTGGATAAGGCAGGGTACAAAGATGTCTCGGTAAGTCAGGATCGCGACAAGGGCGTCGTGACCCTGGGCGGACACGTAGCAGCAGAGAACGACAAGTCACAAGCCGAATCCATTGCGAGTTCCATCGCGGGCGCTCAAGTTGTGGCGAACCAGATTGCAGTGATTCCTCCGGGTGCCGGAAGTGACGCCAGAAACGTGAACTCGGACCTGGACAAGGGTATCGAGAACAACCTGGATGCGGCTCTGATTACAGCAACGCTGCACGATAGCGTAAAATACGCTGTCAAGAATGGGGTTGTCACACTGACTGGTAATGTCGATTCTCAAGCGACGCGCGCGCAGGCCCAGAACGTCGCAGCGGGGGTTCCAAACGTGCAGCAAGTGGTGAATGAGCTGCAGGTTAAAGCGCAAAAGGCCACCTCGTCGAACTAAGAGCGGCTCAGGCAAACACGTTGTGCGAAGCGAAACCTGTAAGCCGGGGGATCGAAAGATCGTGTTTGCCTGTGCTGACCGAGAGACGGCAGCCAAAACGGAACTTCGCGGTAGCGGGGAAAGGTAGTAACAGATGCGTGGATTTATTCTTGGCGTTGTCGTGGCTGTATTGACTTTTGTCCTGGGCGGCTACCTGTTCATACGCGGTGGAGGGGTTTCTATGGCAACCAACGCTCCGCCACTGCCACTGGAGAAAACGGTCGCCAAAATGGCGTTGCGTGCGAGTATCAGAAACGCGGGAGATCAGAAGGACCCCCTTACGTTCGGCGATGGCAATATGCTGGCCGGGGCAAAAGCGTACCAAGAGCAGCACTGCGCGATTTGCCACGGTACGCCGGGACAGCCGCCTTCGGCGATATCGAAAGGGATGTTTCCCGCGCCTCCTCAGTTATTCGAAACGGAAGATATGGTGACCGACGATCCGGAAGGCGTCACCTATTGGAAGCTGACACACGGCATTCGGCTTTCCGGGATGCCTGCCTTCGCGGGCACCTTATTGGATACGCAACGCTGGCAAGTGACGATGTTGGTGGCGCACGCCGACAAACTCACCCCTGCGGTGCTGGCTGCGCTCGGCCATTGACACCCGAATGGTAGCGCGCGTGCTCTAACATTTCCAACGTTACGTGCGATTCCGTTGAAAACGGCAGTCCCTGGAGGGAAATCATGAGGCCATACGCAGCTACTACAATCACCGGCGCCGTCTTAACGACGCTTTTCTTCGCGTTCGGTGCCTTCGCGCACGACCACAGCGCTCTGAATGGCACCTGGACGCTGGTCCCCGCCAAGAGCGATTTTGCCGGCCAGCCCGTCGTTCAAACCGGCACCGTGACGATTAACGAGCGGCAGGGCATCATCACCGTCTCTCGCAATTTCGTGTATGAAGGCGCCACCAAGACCTTCTTCTACCGCGACCTCACCGACGCCGAGGACAACGCCACGATTCACACCGGCAAAGACCTCAAAAGCAAGACCAGTTGGGATCACGATGTCCTGAAGGTGACGACCACGCAGTACGGCGCGATTACTGTAGAACGCTACACCCTTGCCGCGGATGGCACCATGCAGGTCAGGGTCGATAGGCCGGACCACAAGCCGATCACCCTTGTCTTCCAGCACAAAGATGACTGATGCCCTTCACCGCGCCGCTGGCGGCTCCTGGTCGGTGGGAATGCCGGCCAGGGAGCGATAGAATGCAACAGCCCGGTTGATCGAGGAGGACTCATGTCCCGTGGTCAGGCGGCTCGCGTTCCGTCCGGTGCGCGAGATGTTGTAGTATCGCCAGACATTGTCAGATTCGCGATCCAGAAAGTAGACCGACTGCACATCACCCGGATGGAACAGCGTCACAAACGAATAGTGCATGACGCTGACGTTCTCGACATCGAAAACAAGCCGGTCTGCCGAAGCCTCTGCAATCTGCATTCGGTAGACGGCGGTACCAGAAAGATTGTCGGACTGTTCCGAGTAGAGCAGCCTGCCCTCTGTCATCTCAACAGGCAGGAAGTCCTGGCGGAACTGACGTGGCTGGGAACCGGTTAAGGCGTGGGCGCTGACAATCAATGTCCGCCACTGCTTGTGAGTAGTCGACCAGTACCGCATTCCCGCGAGTTCTGAAATTGCTCCGATGTGGCGGAGCAAACCCTCTTCTCCCGAGGTGTAGCGAAACCGCGCGACCGTGGTGATCAGCGTGGAGAAGCCCACTTCAGTCCAACTGGTGCACGCCGGTGGTCTCCAGTCGCGGCCGAAATCAGACTCGCTCCAGAACTTCACGATGGGCGAATGATCAAGGGCCGGATAGGCCGGGACGGGTTCGTTTCCGCATGGCGGCTGCGGCCCCAGTTGCGCATAGCCGTGCGCCTGGCAGATCACCATCGCCGAGAATACGAACCGAATGGTCGTCATTGCTCAAGGGATCCCCCGACAAAACGCAGTTAAGTGCCTTGAGGCTCTCTTCCGCGCGAGTGTGTCACTCGGCTTAAGGCGGACCCGGCCAGAAAGCCGATCGCAGCCGCAGCTACCAGAGAGCTTGTCGGATGCCGGCGAGCAAACCTTCGCAAGCCGGTGAATGCATCCCCCAGGTTGTGATCTTCGATGTAGGACGCCGTAGCATCCAGTCGATCGGCTGTCCGGGTAGAGCACTTGTCGATTGCCGCGGAGCCCTCGCGTCCTGCTCTGCGAACGGAGGAGGCAGCCGAATGGAGTGCACCCCCTGTCTCGTCTCGCGCCGCGTCCAGTTTCTTGCCGGCGGACTGGCTCAAATCCTCGAGTGATTCTCTGGCCTGCTGGCCAAGCTCCGCCGCCGTTTCCGTTACTGTCCTTAAAGTCGTCACGCTGTTCCTCCAAAGTCTAGGATGGTTGGCCTATGCTTGCTCCAATCAGTAAAGATCGGGCACGTTGGCCTCCATTTATGAATCGAGAGTGGTAAGACAGGTGCGGGTCGCCGTGCGACGACGTGCTGAAGCGGCGAAAGCTGCACTATCGGAAGCATTATTTGCACTTGGCCGTGTGCGCTCTCTCACGCCACGTCTTTTCCGGCCGAATCAGCGAGTTGGCCAAATGCGTGCTTGGTGCTTCGCCAGGGAGTCTATGCAGATGAAAAAGATCATAGGGCTAACGGTCCTGATTTGCCTGGCTGCTCTTGCGCAGAACAGAGGAAGCGGCGGCGGATCACGCGGCGGCGGTCATCCCGCGGCGGTTGGCGGGGGACACATTCCCGCTCACGGTCCTGCTCCCGCGAGGGCTGCCAAGCCAGCACGAGGTCAGCAGCACGCTGCCGCGACGGAGAACCACGTTGCCGTGGACAGGAAAGGCCATCCGGGTGTTCCGCACGTTGATGCGAAGAACGATAGATGGGTCGGACATGACAGTGGCCCTGACGATGCGCATTATCACCTTGCTCAGCCATGGGCACACGGACATTTCGGCGGCGGTTTTGGAAGTGCATTCGCCCTTGGAGGGGGAAACCGGGAGCGCTTCTGGTTTGGCAATTTCTTCTGGGAAGTCGCTCCCTACGATTACAACATCGTCGCAGACTGGAACTGGGCTGGCGATCAGATCGTGATCTACGAGGACCCCGATCATATCGGCTGGTATCTCGGATACAACCCGCGGTTAGGCACATACGCTCACGTCGAGTACCTGGGAGATTGACGCGAGATTGATCAAGGATTGGCTTCGCGCTTAGAAGCACTGCGACCCCGGCATTCAATCTCCGGGCACTCACGCGGATTCATCCGGTCCATGGAATCGGAGTGCTGTAGAATCAGGGGACATGGATTGGGGGTCGATGAGCCAGAACTCTCCGGGCGCCAAGGCTGCCAGACGCGCATTTGTCTTACAGGGCCGGTTCCGCAGGTTTTTCTCGAATCTTGGCCCCGGACTGATTACCGGCGCCGCAGATGACGACCCATCCGGCATCGCGACGTATTCGATTACCGGCGCTTCGTTCGGCTACGCGCCCCTATGGACCGCAGTTCTCTCTTTCCCGCTGATGGCGGCCATACAAATCATGTGTGCCCGGCTTGGCATGGTGACTGGGCTCGGGCTGGCAGGCGTGATTCGAGTGCGGCATCCACGGTGGGTCCTATGGGGCGCCTGTGCGCTGCTCGTCATTGCCAACATCTTCAACATCGCCGCGGATCTGGGCGGCATGGCGGACGTCACGGGGCTTTTGACCGGCGTCAAGCCGGTCTATTGGAAGCCCGCTTACGCGCTTGTCCTTGTTTGGCTTTTGTTCCAGACCAGTTATCGCCTCATCGCCCGGATCTTCAAATGGCTCACTCTCGCCTTGTTTGCCTACATCGCTGCTGCATTTTTCGCGCACCCGGACTGGCCCGCCGTTTTGCAGGCGACTCTGATTCCACGCGTGCAGTGGTCCGCGGCATATTGGGCCACGCTGGTCGGTATTCTGGGGACGACCATCTCGCCATACCTCTTCTTCTGGCAGGCCGCGGAGGAAGTTGAGGAGGACATCGCCTTAGGCAAGTCGACCGTCGCAGAGCGGGAAGGCGCGTCCAAACGGGAGCTGCGCCGTTCTCGAAACGACGTCCTCACAGGCATGTTCTTTTCGAACCTGGTTATGTACTTTATCATTCTCACGGCGGCCGCCACTTTGCACGCGCATGGCAAGACGAACATCTCCACGGCGCGCGAAGCTGCCGAAGCACTGCGTCCGTTGGCCGGCGCCGGCGCGTACTGGCTCTTCAGCCTGGGTTTGATCGGAGCCGGCATGCTCGGAGTCCCGGTGTTGGCCGGATCTTGCGCTTATGCCATCGCAGAAGCTGCCGACTGGGTTGGCTCGCTGGAGGTACACCCTCCCCTCGCCCACGGCTTCTATTCTGTAATCGCGATCGCGTTGGCGCTGGGCCTCGGCTTGGATTACGCAGGTCTGAACGCTGTCAAGATGCTCTTCTGGTCTGCCGTGCTCAACGGAGCACTGGCGCCGCCCCTGCTCGTCATTGTGGTGCTGCTCACCAGCAGGGCCGACGTGATGGGCGAGCATCGGAACGGGCCTCTGCTTCGCTGGCTTGGGTGGACGTGCGCTGTCGTCATGCTGATTGCGACTGTCATTATGTTCGTGACGGCGGCTGTAGCATGATGCAACGAAAGGTGCAATTTCACATGCCCTGACCGCGAGCTTTGACCACTGAGCGGACGACTCGTTCATCCTCGCTGGCAGTACTCCTCGAGTGTCAGCAACTGGCAGGCCACGTGCAGAAAGAAGCGCATGAAGAAGCAAGCCGATGAAGCAAGCCGAACGTATGCCACCGTTTCGACTGGAGAAGAGGGGCGGCCGGCCGACTCAGGCGGCCAGTCCGGCGACACTCAAGGGCTGCCGGATGTTGCGGAGGCCGGCTCAGAGAGCGTTGAAGAACTGTTGGAGGAGGGGCAAACCTTTGAAGCCGAAGCGATCAGCGGAGTGGAAGATGCCCCCGACCCAGACGTGGCTGAAGTTCGCACCACGCAAGTCGCCGAGGACGATGTGCCTTCCGAATACCTGGGGAGAGATTAGGCCGCGCGCGCTTCCACTCCAAGCGGCTTTTCACCGCACCGCCCAGAGGTGAGGTTAGCTGCGGTTCGAATCGTGTTGGGATGGTGTACCTTCCGCGCGAGCCCGCAATTCTTGCGCGGCATGGAACCAGTCTTCTTCCGGTGACCCGTCCGGGCAACCTCTGGCTTGCCACCTCGTATACGCCAGTGCTGCGATGTCCTCGTGCCCAAAGATCGCGATGCCGTGTTCATTCAAAGCTTCACGGTGCGGCGCCTCGGCTTGGTGATAAGCACTTTGCGAGTGCTCAAGAGCCTGTCGGGTGTGCTCCTGCCCGGATGGGTGGTCTTGTTTCTCACGCGCCTCCGCAGCGCTGCTATGCGCGTGGGCGGCATTATCGCGCAACTCGGTGGCTCGTTGATGATTTTCGTAGTGTGATCCGTTATTAAAACGAGTAGACATTTAAAGGCCTCACTATCCCCCCGTTGTGTTTCCGCGGCAGTACGCTGGCCAGAGCTGGTTCCTGCGGCGCAGGTGACTCCCTCTTACGTGCACGAGACGGGCCAGTTTCATCTGGAGCGGCATATTTCCATGGAATGGCTTCGGAGTCGCCGAAATCTTGACGAGTGGCAATCGGGAAGTCGACCTCTGACGCCGAACCGCTGAGGGTAAAGCGGCGGAACGCATGGCCTCCGCAATGCGGACTTTGCACTCGCAATAGCAGATTATGCATGCCTCTATACGGCTTAGAAGTCCCCCATCGAACCTGAACTTCGTGAGCAACGGTAGCGCGAAGAGTATCCCGAATAGGGACACAGGTTGGTGCTGGACGTGCACTGCCAGTAGAATGCAGACGCCAAAGGAGATAAGAATGTCGGAACTGAACGCAGTGGTAGCTGTTTATGGGACGCATACCGAAGCCGAAGGAGCAGTCAAGGAGTTGCAGCGGGCAGGAGTTGACATGCGCTCTTTGTCCATCGTTGGGAAGGACTCTCACACCGACGAACACGTGGTGGGTTACTACAATACTGGCGACCGGATGAAGTACTGGGGAAAGACCGGCGCTTTTTGGGGCGGCTTCTGGGGATTGCTGTTCGGATCGGCCTTCTTTGCCATTCCGGGCATCGGTCCCGTGCTCGTGGCGGGTCCCGTGGTGGCGTGGATTGTGGGAGCGTTGGAAGGCGCAGTGGCAGTTGGAGGTTTGAGCGCTATCGGCGCGGGGCTCTACGGCATGGGCATCCCGAAGGACAGTGTCATTAAGTACGAACTGGCGCTGAAAACCGACAAATTTCTGCTCTTGGTGCATGGCACTGCGGCAGAAGCTGAAAGAGCGAAGGACGTGATCGAAAGCACCAGGCCAGTGAATGTGACACTGCACTCCGCCGAGATGGCGGGCACCGCCGTTAGATAGCGCACCGAACTGATCAAGACGTCCCGCCAGCGTCACCCGAAACTGCCGGGCCACGGCTCGCGTCACTCAAACGACGAAGATATGATCATTGGGCGACGGGTGTGCCGCATTCTCGAAGCCGACGCGGTGAATGAAAGAGAATTGAACCATGACAACCAGCACACTCACGCCTGAATTGCTCCACAAGATCGACGCCTACTGGCGGGCCGCCAACTATCTCTCGGTTGGGCAGATTTATCTCTACGACAATCCGCTGCTGAAGCGGCCACTCGCTCTAGCGGATGTGAAGCACATGCTACTGGGACACTGGGGAACGACCCCCGGGCAGAACTTCATTTACGCTCACTTGAACCGGGTCATCCAGAAATACGACCTTGACATGATTTACGTCTCCGGCCCCGGACACGGCGGCCCGGCGGTCGTGGGCAACACGTACCTCGAAGGTACATACAGCGAGATCTATCCGAACATCAGTCAGGACGAGGCCGGACTTCAGAAGCTCTTTCTTCAGTTTTCGTTCCCTGGAGGAATTCCCAGCCACGCATCGCCGGAGTGCCCGGGCTCGATCCATGAGGGCGGCGAATTGGGCTACTCGCTCAGCCACTCGTTCGGAGCGGTGTTCGACAATCCCGATCTCGTCGTCGCTTGCGTGGTCGGCGATGGCGAGGCGGAAACCGGACCGCTGGCCACGGCGTGGCATTCCAACAAGTTTCTGGATCCGGCCACCGATGGTGCGGTACTGCCGATCCTGCACCTCAACGGCTACAAGATTTCCAACCCGACCGTTCTGGCACGCATCACTCGCGAGGAGTTGGAACAGTTGCTCCGTGGCTACGGGTGGACGCCTTACTTCGTCGAGGGTCACGAACCCATGCTGATGCATGAAGCGATGGCCGCGACACTCGACACGGCGATCGAGCAGATCAAACAGATCCAGCAGGACGCGCGCGTCAATGGAAACATTGCCCGTCCACGCTGGCCGATGATCGTCCTCAATTCACCGAAGGGCTGGACAGGACCCAAGGTCATCGATGGGCTGCAGGTCGAGGGCACATTCCGCGCGCACCAAGTGCCGCTGTCCGACCCTGCTACCCACCCCGAACATCTCAAGCTGTTGGAAGACTGGTTGAGGAGCTACCGGCCGGAGGAACTCTTCGACGAGCAGGGGCGCCTGAAACCGGAACTGGCCGAACTGGCGCCCAAGGGTGAACGACGCATGGGCGCTAACCCGCACGCCAACGGCGGAATTCTGCTGCGCGACCTCCGAATGCCGGATTTCCGCGATTACGCGGAGGCCGTGTCCTCGCCGGGCGTAGGCGGCATCGGCGACGCGCATGTGCTCGGTCGTTTCCTGCGCGACGTTGCGAAGCTGAACAGTGAGCAGCGGAATTTCCGGATCTTTGGCCCTGACGAGACGCTCTCCAACGGTCTGGAAGCCCTGTTCGAAGTGACCAAGCGCCAATGGGACGCCGCGACCGTGCCGAACGACGAGTTTCTCGCCCCCGCTGGGCGCGTGATGGAAATGCTCAGCGAGCACCAATGTGAGGGCTGGCTCGAAGGTTACCTTCTCACCGGCCGCCATGGACTCTTTAACTGCTACGAGGCGTTCATCCATATCGTCGATTCGATGTTCAATCAGCATGCCAAGTGGCTGAAGGTCACGTCGCACCTGCCGTGGCGGCGGAAGATCGCCTCGTTAAACTACTTGCTGGCCTCGCATGTCTGGCGCCAGGATCACAACGGATTCACGCACCAGGACCCAGGTTTCATCGACCACGTCGTCAATAAGAAGGCCGAGATCGTTCGCGTTTATCTTCCACCGGATGCCAACTGCCTGTTGTCCGTGATGGATCATTGCCTGCGCAGCCACCATTACGTCAACGTAGTCATCGCGGGCAAACACCCGGCGCCGCAATGGCTGACGATGGATGCAGCCGTCAAGCACTGCACCGAGGGGATCGGCATCTGGCAGTGGGCCAGTAACGACCAGGGCGTTGCGCCAGACGTAGTCATGGCCTGCTGTGGCGACGTGCCCACGCTGGAAACCCTCGCCGCTGTCTCCATCATGCGCGAGCATCTGCCCGACCTCAGAATCCGCGTGGTCAACGTGGTCGACCTCATGCGGCTGCAGCCGCAGACCGAGCATCCCCATGGATTGAGCGATATCGATTTTGACGAGCTCTTCACCAACGACAAGCCGGTAATATTCGCCTTCCATGCCTACCCGTGGTTGATCCACCGCCTGACATACCGGCGCACCAACCACGACAACATCCACGTCCGCGGCTACAAGGAGGAGGGCACCATCACAACGCCCTTCGACATGACGGTCCTCAACGAGTTGGACCGCTTCCACCTCGTCATGGACACCATCGACCGGTTACCGCAGACGGGCGAAAAGGGCATCTACCTCAAGCAGCAGCTAAAGGACAAGCTGATCGAGCACAAGCAATACATCGATAAATATGGCCAGGACCTGCCGGAGATTCGCAACTGGAAATGGAGGAACCCCAAATGAGCAAAGGCACGGAACCAATGCATGAACCGAAGCGCAGTTCTCATCAGCACGGCACGCCGGCTCGCGACAGCGTTCATCATGAACCGGATGCCTACTGGAAACGCGCCCATCATGACTGGCGTGTCTGGGCCGGCCTGTTCTTCATGTTCGCGGCCATCACCATCTATGTCCTGAGCAATAACCTGTCGTTCTTCCCCCGAGGTCAACCGCGACAAGCGCAGTCGGGCGCCGCATTGAAATAGTGAAGCCCATGGGTCAAATCCCGCTGTATCCACTCCGATTCGATCCGATCTATCAGTATCGGCTCTGGGGCGGCCGCCGTTTGGCCGACCTACTCACCGCACCACTGCCGGGCGACGGGCCTGTCGGCGAGGCATGGGTACTCAGCGACCGCGAAGACCATCCGAGTCGTGTTGCCGATGGACCGCTGAAAGGACGGACCATCGCTCAACTGCTGGAGCAGTTTCCAGAACAGGTGATGGGAAAACTGACCGGCCGATTCCGCCGATTCCCAGTGCTGCTGAAGTTCCTGGACGCACGTGAAATGCTCTCCGTCCAGGTTCACCCCACGGATATGCACACGGACCTGCTGCCGGCGGGCGAGACCGGGAAGACCGAAGCCTGGGTCGTGCTGGAGGCGGGGGCAAACAGCCGCATCTATGCCGGCCTGAAGCCGGGGACCACGGAAGCCGGTCTAAGGCAGGCGCTCGCGAACGGAGGAGTAGCGGACCGTCTCGCATACTTCACTCCGAAGCCTGGGGACGCCGTCTTCCTGCCGGCTGGAACGGTTCACACCCTGGGCGGCGACGTCGTGGTGTTCGAAGTTCAGGAGAACAGCGACGTGACATTTCGCTTGTACGACTGGAACCACGTTGACGCGAAAACGGGCAAGCCGCGGGCCCTCCAGGTGGACCAGGCGCTTGCCTGCGTCGACTTTGCGGAGTGTGCGGGCGGTCTGGTGACGCCCGTGATGGAGTCTAAGACGCCGGTGGAGCGCGAGCAACTCTTTCACTGTGAACACTTCTGGCTGTCGCGCCTTCAAGGGGACGCGCCGTTTGCCTTTGGCAAGCTAGGTGTGCCGAGCGTGCTGGTGTGCATCGAGGGCGCGGGGCAAGTCGAGCACAGTGGAGCCCAGTATGCCATCAAAAAAGGCGACGTCTTTCTGTTGCCTGCGGTTCTCGGAACGTGTAGCGTTCAGCCGCGAGGCGCAGTAAACCTGTTGGAAATCGGGATACCGGAATGAAAAAACTAATTGTGTTCGATTTGGACGGCACACTGGCCGAAAGTAAGTCGACTCTTGATGCCGAAATGTCGCGGCTGCTCGGCGACCTTCTCGGCATTGTAAAGGCGGCCGTGATATCCGGAGGCGATTGGCCGCAATTCGAAAAACAGGTGCTCTCCCATCTTCCCCATGACGCAAGCCTGGCGAATCTATCTATCCTGCCCACATGTGGAACCAAGTTCTTCCGCTACGCAGGGGACTGGAAAATGATCTATTCCGAAGACTTCACAGCAAGTGAAAAAGAGAAGATCGTCAGTTCTCTCAAGAAGGCGGTCGCAGAAGCCGGCTTCCAAGCCAAAAAGGTCTGGGGGGAAGTGATTGAAGACCGGGGAAGCCAGATCACATTCTCGGCGCTCGGTCAGCAGGCGCCCTTGGAAGAAAAGAAGAAATGGGATTCCGATTATGCCAAGCGGAAAAAGATCAAAGCGATTCTCGACACTTTGATCCCCGAGTTTTCCGTCCGCTTGGGCGGCTCGACGTCCGTAGATGTCACCAAACCGGGCATAGACAAAGCCTACGGAATTAGAAAACTAAAAGACGTTCTCGGCATTTCATTGAAGGAGATGATTTTCATAGGCGACGCCCTTTTCGCGGGCGGGAACGACTATCCGGCGGAACAGGCGGGTGTTGTTTCTATCCCGGTGCAGGGTCCCCACGAGACGAAGCGGGTTGTCGAAGCAATCATCTATTGTCTATCGGATCGCGGTCAGGAAGCGTGAATCGATGAGGGAGATCTGATGAGTGCATTTAAGTTGCAGCGCCTGGGACTAATGATGGAGCCGGAACCGGGCAATCCCCAGGAGGTTGAAGGCGTCCTGAATCCAGCCGCTGCCCGCGGCCCCGATGGTCAGCTCTACCTTTTCCCAAGGCTGGTTGCGAAGGGGAACTACTCGCGCATCGGAATTGCGCAGGTGCGGTTCAATGAAGCCGGCGATCCGGCAGGCGTGGATCGGCTCGGTATCGCACTGGAGCCGGAAGCCGATTACGAGCGGCGGCCTGGAGGCGGCGGTGGCTGCGAGGATCCTCGTGTCACGTTCGTGGAGCCGCTCCAGCGCTACTTGATGACTTACGCGGCATTTTCAGCCCGCGGTCCACGAATCGCTCTGGCAATCTCGAAAGACCTCTTCTACTGGAAGCGCTTGGGGCTGGCGACCTTTGGTCCGTATCAGGGCGTCGAATTCGACGATGTGGATGACAAAGATGCCAGCGTCTTCCCGGTCGCCATTCCTAATCCATCCCGACATCCGGAATTGGCCATCCTCCACCGGCCGCTTTTCCCCGGCACTCGTCCGGAGGAAACCGCCCGCCACCCCGCATCGCGCGACGTGGATCTCGATCGGGAGAGCATCTGGATTTCCTACTGCGCGATGGTCTTGGAGGGTTGCGAACCACGTGGCCTCGGTCGGTTCAGCTCACATCACCGCCTGGCGACTCCTGTGTCGCCATGGGAACGACTCAAGATCGGCGGCGGCACTCCCCCCATCTTGACCCGCCACGGCTGGCTGATCGTTTACCACGGGGTGGGCGAAATGGGGCAGGCGAGCAAAGGTACCCACCCGCTTTGTTATTCCGCCGGTGTGATGGTGCTTTCGAAGGAGCATCCGCAAATCATCCGCTATCGTTCAGCAGATCCGGTGCTGACGCCTTCGCTCCCTCAGGAACGCGATGGGGCCGTAGCAAACGTAGTATTTCCAACCGGAATCGACCGGCGCGACGATCTTGGGTCGCCGGATCGTTTCGACATCTATTACGGGATGGCCGACAGCCGGATTGGTGTAGCACGTCTTGATGTGCCGGATGTGCTGCCGCCGGAAGGAGCCGCCGACCCGCCTGAAGCCAAGGTGTAGCGCGCTCAGGAGATAGTGCTCAGCGCCACCGACGCGGTTCGTAACGCCGAAGGGATGAAGATGAAAATCAATTCAAAGGATTTCCGGGTGCGGCCCGGAAAAAAAGTCCAACTCGGAGAGTGGCCGACGATCGTCAAGCCCTTTTGCGAGTCGAAGAAGGATTATCAAAAACTTCTGGGAGAACACGTTGAGGAGTTGAGCTCGTTGCAACAGCTTCACTACGCGTCCAACCGTTATGCGTTGCTGCTGATTTTTCAGGGGATGGACGCTGCCGGCAAGGATGGCGCCATCCGCCACGTCATGTCCGGTGTCAATCCGCAAGCCTGCCAGGTTTTCAGCTTCAAACAGCCGAGCGCCGATGAATTGGAACATGATTTTCTCTGGCGCACCACATGCCGGCTTCCCGAGCGTGGTCACATGGGCATATTCAATCGTTCCTATTACGAGGAGGTGTTGGTCGTACGGGTGCATCCGGAGATTCTCCGCAGCCAGGGGCTTTCAGAAGAATTGCGCGACGAGAAATTCATCTGGGAGGAGCGGTATCGCTCCATCCGGGATCTGGAGAGCCACCTTTATCGCAACGGAACGCATACCATCAAGATATTCCTCCACCTTTCAAAGGAGGAGCAGCGAAAGCGATTCCTCGAACGAATTGACGAGCCGGACAAGAACTGGAAATTCAGCCTCGCGGACGTTCACGAGAGGAAATACTGGAAGCAGTACATAAAGGCTTATGAGGCCTGTCTGAGCGCGACAAGCACCCATCACGCCCCCTGGTACGTCGTTCCCGCTGACGATAAAGAGAACGCCCGCTTGATTGTGTCCCAAATTGTTCTGGATGCGTTCAATAAACTGAAGATGGCATATCCCAAGACCACCCCGAAACGTCGGCAGGAATTGAAATCGATCCGCAAACAGCTCTGAAAGCGAAGCGATGACCAATAGACAACCACAACAACAGTATGCAATCGGCATGGTCGGCTTGGGCGTCATGGGGCGCAATCTTGCGCTGAACATGGCCGACCACGGGTTTAGAACCAGGAGGATTTGCGCCGCGTCGTCTGCACGGCAATCGAGATGGGCTTGCCCACGCCGTGTTTCATGACGGCTTTGGGCTACCTGGACGGCTACCGCAGTGCCTGGCTGCCGGCCAACCTGATTCAGGCCCAGCGCGATTACTTCGGAGCGCACAGCTACGAGCGCATCGACGTCAAAGGCACATCTCACACGGACTGGACGGAGGGTTGAGCGCGATGAAAACCAACGATCGACTCGAACCGAATATATTCGTCATCTTCGGTGGAGCGGGCGACCTGACCTGGCGGAAGCTGATGCCGGCCCTGTTTGACCTTTCCCAAAGCCATAGCATTCCGGCTCATTTCGCGATTATTGCGGTGGACCGCGTCGAACTCAGCGAAGACGCCCTGCGCAAGCGTCTGCATGAGGGAGTCAGGAAGTTCGCCCGCAGCGGGAAGGCCGCGGCCAAGGCCAAGGCATGGAACGAGTTCTCCCGGCATATTCGCTACTTGCATGGCGATTTCAAAGCCCACGCGACGTATACGGAACTCCGCCACCAGTGCGCAAGCCTGGAAAAGGAGTGGGGCACCAAAGCCCAACGCATTTTCTACATGGCCACGCCGCCCTTCCTGTTTGGTGAAATCCCTCCGTTCCTGAACTATGCCGGCCTGGCCGCCGATCGGGAACGGTCGCGAATCGTCATCGAGAAACCGATCGGGCACGACCTGGAGTCGGCACAGGCGCTGAACCGCACGCTTGCCAACGATTTTCAAGAGTCCCAAATCTTCCGCATCGACCATTACTTGGGCAAAGAGACTGTGCAGAATATCCTGGCGTTCCGTTTTGCTAATCCGCTGTTCGAGCCGATCTGGAACCGGCGTTATGTGGACTACGTGACCATCACGGTCGCCGAAGAGGTGGGTGTGGAACATCGCGGCGGCTATTATGACGGGGCCGGTGCACTGCGCGACATGGTGCAGAATCATCTGTTGCAACTGCTCTGCCTGGTAGCCATGGAACCGATGGTCTCCTTCGATGCCGACGAGATTCGCAACAAGAAAGTGGACGTGCTGCACGCGGTTCGGCCCATTCGGCTTGACGCGGTGCACGAGGTCACGGTTCGTGGGCAGTACGACAAGGGCTGGATCCGCGGTAAGAAGGTGCGCGCTTACCGCGAAGAAGACGGTGTACCGCCCGATTCACAGACGGAAACGTTTGCGGCCTTGCGGCTGTTCGTGGACAATTGGCGCTGGCAGGACGTGCCATTCTACCTTCGCACCGGCAAACGCCTCCCCCGTCAGGTTTCGGAAATCGCCATCCAGTTCCGTGCGGTTCCCCATCAGACATTTCCAAACGAGGCGACCATCGACTGGCAACCGTCGCGCCTGGTCATGTCGATCCAGCCCGACGAAGGCATCGTGCTACGCTTTCAAGCCAAGCGCCCAGGACCGACGATGATCTTGCAGCCGGTAGACATGCAATTCAGCTATCGGAACAGCTTCGCCATACCATCGCCGGAGGCCTATGTGACGTTGCTCTGGGACGTGATCAACAATGATGCCACGTTGTTCATGCGTGCCGACCAGGTGGAGGCAGCATGGCGACTGTTGACGCCGGTCCTCGAAGCGTGGAGCACCAGCCCTCCCAATGATTTTCCGAATTACGCCGGTGGCACTTGGGGCCCGGACTCGACGCAGGGCCTGCTGGTTCAACAGGGGCACAGTTGGCCGGCCCCCGTGGAATTGGCAGGACGCCCCAAACGAGAAAACTCATGACCCGGCAAAACGTTCCGTTAGGCGGGATTCTGGGAATCCCGATGATGGACCGCGAGTGGGTTAGGTGATGACAGGCAGCCAAGTAGTCGGTTGCGATACGTTGGATTGATCAGGATTTGAGTTATGGCCGCCGCTAAGACCGTGCTGCTTTCGACTGGCCTCACGAGCGAGGAAGCCCGCCAGCGGCTCGAGAAGTTCGGTCCAAACGCAGTGCCCGACACGGCTCTGCATCCATGGCGCAGGGCGCTGACCAAGTTCTGGGCGCCGGTTCCGTGGATGCTGGAGGCCGCGATCGTGCTCGAAGTGGTGCTCGGCAAGTATGTCGAGGCGGGGATCATCGCGGGTCTCCTGGCCTTCAACGCTGCTCTTGGGTTCCTTCAGGAAGGGCGCGCTCAGGCGACTCTCGCCGCCCTGAAGTCGCGGCTTGCGCTGAACGCCTCAGTCCGCCGCGATAATGTTTGGGCGACCGTGCCCGCTACCGGACTTGTGCCTGGAGACATTGTGAAGCTATCGCTTGGCGCTGTGGTTGCCGCGGACGTGCGCCTGACCGAGGGATCGGTGCTGCTTGACCAGTCCATGCTCACAGGCGAATCAGTGCCCATCGAAGCAGGCGCTGGGTTCGAAACCTATGCGGGAGCCCTGGTGCGGCGTGGTGAAGCGGTCGCGGAGGTCACGGCGACCGGAGCGCGCACGAAGTTTGGACGCACCGCGGAGCTGGTTCGCACCGCGCACGTCGAAAGTTCTCAGCAGAAGGCCGTTCTGCGCGTGGTACGCAATCTCGCCATTTTCAATGGCATCCTCATCGTGATGTTGGTGGGATATTCCCACGCTCTCAAGCTGCCGCCGGATGAGATCATTCCGTTGGTGCTCACGGCGGTTTTGGCGTCGATCCCGGTGGCGTTACCGGCCACCTTTACTCTCGCGGCAGCGCTCGGCGCAAAGGCTCTGGCCAAGCTGGGCGTCCTTCCAACCAGACTTTCCGCTGTGGACGAAGCGGCCAGTATCGACGTGCTTTGCTCGGATAAGACCGGCACGCTCACCCAAAACGAACTTACAGTGACCGCCGTCCACGCCATGCCCGGCTTCGACGAATCGCACGTCTTAGGGCTGGCTGCTCTGGCGAGTTCGGACGGCGGGCAAGATCCGGTAGATGGAGCCATCCGGGCTGCCGCCGCAAAGCAAGCAGCCTCCGATCTACCGAAGCTGACCAGGTTCGTTCCGTTCGATCCTGGCACGAAGATGTCGGAGGCGACTGCCACCGATTCGGGGGGTGCCACGGTTCGCGCGGTCAAAGGCGCGTTTGCCGCGGTTGCCGGACTGACGCAACCGGCTCCCGATGCATCCAAGACGACGGGCGAACTCGAGGCGAAGGGCTTCCGGGTGCTAGCTGTCGCGGTGGGTCCGCCGGATGCGCTGAAACTTGCCGGGATCATTGCTCTCAGCGACCCGCCCCGAACGGATTCCGCCGCGTTGATTACAGAACTGCACACGCTGGGAGTGCGAGCGGTCATGGTGACCGGCGACGCACCCGCGACCGCAGCCATCGTCGCTCACGATGTTGGCTTGGACGGAAAGGTCTGTCCACCGGGGCCCGTTCCCGCCGATGTTCGCCCCGAGGAGTTTGCGGTTTTCGCCGGCATTCTTCCGGAAGGAAAATACGACCTCGTCAAGGCGTTCCAGAAGAGCGGCCACACTGTTGGTATGTGCGGCGACGGGGCCAACGACGCGCCGGCGCTACGCCAGGCGCAGATGGGTATCGCGGTGTCAACTGCGACCGATGTTGCCAAGTCGGCGGCCGGCATCGTGCTGACCAAACCGGGGCTCGTTGGCATTGTCGCCTCGGTAAAGGAAGGCCGCGTGACCTTCCAGCGCATCCTGACCTATACACTGAACTCGGTGATCAAGAAGATTGTGCAGGTCCTCTTTTTGATGGTCGGACTGATCATGACCGGGCACGCGATCCTAACCCCCATGCTGATGGTCATCCTAATGATCACCGGCGACTTTCTGGCTATGTCCTTGACGACGGACAACGTACGGCCATCCTCGAAGCCCAATGCTTGGCGAATCGGCAAATTGACGATCGCAGGCGTCGTTATGGGGACTTGCCTTTTGTTCTTTTGCACCGCCGTGCTGGCGGTCGGCAAATTTCGGATGGGGCTTGGAATCGACGCGCTGAGAACCCTGGCCATGGTCGCGCTTGTGTTTGGCAGCGAGGCGACACTCTACGCCATTCGCGAACGTCGACGCCTCTGGAGTTCTCACCCAAGTCTCTGGGTCGTTGCGTCGACTGTCTGCGATATTCTAATCATTTCGACGTTGGTCACGCGCGGAATCGCCATGACTCCTCTGCCCATATTGGTGGTGGGAGGAGCACTCGTAGCAGCGGCGGCATTTGCGTTCATTTTGGACTTCGCCAAGGTCCCGGTCTTCAAGCGCCTCAGCATCGCATAGAGAGAGGATACGCGCCAAGACGGTGAGATCGGCGGCGGCATTCCGAAGGGGGCCCCCTGCCATCCACAGACGGATCGCTCGGCTTGAGGATCAATTTGGGTCGTCGAATCAAACGGATGCGACCTGCCAGAGATCGCTTAGGCCAGATGGCACCTGAGTTGGTGGATTTTCGGAGACACAACGAGGGAGCTGACGAGCTAGCCCACGAGGACTGGACAGTTGGGTTGCGGGCTTCCCGGTGCAAAGGAATGAGAGTAGTCCTTAGACGGATCGGAAAGCTGGAGCATCAATTTCACTCGACGGCTGGAAGAACTCGAAGCTCGGCAGCCTTGGCGCTCAGTTCAAACACCAGTTCGCAGGGCGACCACGCCGCCGTACTATCACAACTCGAAACGGACTGGGGAGCGGCCCGCGGCGACAGCGCCCCAGCCAACGCAATCATCAGCGGAACGGCTCGGAGTGCGCCGGTGGCGCGCACCGCGGGCCAGAGTGAAATTCACATTACTAGCGTAATGCGATGCGGTTCGCGTGCTGGCACGCCTATTGGTTGCGTTGGGTCGAGTCCCGATTCAGCGCGTGTTCAAACCGGTCCGCGACCGCCGGAGTTTTGAAGTCGCCGGTCAGAATCTCACGATTCGTTGCGTCGCGGCCGTAGAGTTCCCGGTTGCTGTCCCCGTCTGGACGAAGCGTCGCGCCTTCGAGCGAGATGCCCGCGAACAGCCCCTGCGAACGGGAATAAGACAGCATTTCCGCGTTCATCTCGGCATCCGTCTGAGCGGCCAGGTCCCGGCCCACCGGGCCCGCCGCTGCGGTTGCTTCTCCGCCGATCGTAAACTTGTCGGATAAGAGGTGCTTCATCCCGCCATCGTTCATCACTAGTAATACAACATCGGTATCCGAAGCGCCAATCTGGAATCCGACACTGCCACCTTCAACCCGCATCGAGGCCGGCGCGCTCCAGCCCACGCCACCTTGCCGTCGGCATGCTGCGAACCCGCGGCCATACTTCGCGCCGAGGATGAACCCGGCCTTTTTCATGCCTGGTACGACAACCACGCATTTCGCTTTATTAATCAGATCCTGGGGGATACCTTGATCGGCAGCTTTCATCATATCGGTCAGCGCGTCGGCTGAAGCGTCCAGCCTGTCGTTGACCTTGGCTTCTCTTTCCGCCGCGAAAGCCACGGCACTCATAGAACCGGCAACTGCCAAAATGGCTACGAATGTTTTGCGCATTCACAGTTCTCCTCTTCAGGCTTCAATAGAGCACCTCGGCTTCCAGTGTCCGGAGGTCACGTGAACGGCGGTACTTAGAGGCGGTAACCTATGCGTTGCGCGCAACGGCAAGCCGAACGCGGCGCTTTGTTACCAGCCTGGAAGGAGGCGTGATTCGACCACGAGGTGTAAGATCTGCATCGCGGCACGCAGAAGCTGCCGAAGCTAGAGGCCCTTCGCCCGCCCGTTTCATTTCGGTTCCCTTCTTCCCCGCCATCCGAGCACCACGGCCACCAGCATCGCCGCCAGGCTCATCGCGCGACACTCTCTGAGCCGCAACTTGCGAGAATCCCTGCTGGACAGACTCCGAGACACCGCCCCGCCGTCGGGCATGGGACAAGCAGCCCTGACAGACGTTCACCAGTGCCATCGCTGGCAACGTCGAACCTGCAGGGTACAGATTCCAAGGGGTGGTAGGCTCTGCAAATCGGCGCGAACAATACGCGAACATCGCGAGGCCCAAAACAGCCCAAATGATCCTACACCATCCTAAATCACGTACCACGTAAGTCGGGCAGCGTCAGTTACATCCGCCGATTCCGAACCAGTTCGCGGCATCCGTAGGCGGCCCTGAAAAGGCTGGCCTTGGGACGCCGGCTAGGTCGCAATCCTCGCCGCACATGGAAGCCGCAGGTCGGTGATGGGAATCTATCCGGACCGCACAACCGTTTCGGATGCCATCAACGTCCTGTATAAAGCTGGGTATCGGGCGACGGACATCTCGTTCTTGTCGTCTGACAACCAGGGCTCAAAAGATTTCGGGCTCGAGAAACGCACCAAGGCTTTTGAGAGCGCGGCGGCAGCAGCGGTTGTAGGTGCAGCGGTTGGCGGCGCTTTGGCTTGGTTCGCCGCCAATCAGGCTGTGACCATCGCGGGCCTGGGACCGCTCGTCGCGGCTGGACCAGTGCTGGCTGCCCTGGCTGGCACTGGCGCCGGCGGGGCAGTAGGTTGGATCGTGGGATTGCTGGCCGGCTTGCGCGCGACAGAGTATGTCGCCAAGCGGTACGCAGGCAGAATCAGGCGAGGCGGCATTCTCCTATCCGTTCACTGCGACAGTCAGGAGTGGTGCAACCGGGCGAAGACAGCCCTAAAAGACACTGGCGCCCAGAATATCTCCTCCGCCTCGGAAACTTCCGCCGATTATGGAACGACGGACAAGCCGACGGAGAGGGCGCCGGGGATCGTCACCAATCGTGGCGAAGTGCCTGCCGAAGAGACGACAGAATACGTCGCTCACGGAACCAAGAGGTAGGAGGCCGTTGCCACGGCCAGCTCTTCCGGGTCGAACAGGACGGGCTAAATTGGTTCTTCAACGAGAAGCGGCAGCGCCCGGTGCGAGACGCAGATGCGGTCGTGGTTCCGGCAACCAACCAATAGCGAACTTAAGGGGATGATTGCCATGCAGTTCATTCGAACTACCGGTGCCGCCGCCCTGTTTCTGCTTTTCGGGACGATTGTCCCTGCGTACGCGCAGCACGAAAAAGAAGAGCGCCCGCAGGGAAAGCAACAACAACCGCAGCAGCAGCGGGCGCAACAGGCCCAGAGACAACGGCAACCGCAGCGTGCGCGGCAGGAGGCAGTGGCTTGGCAGCAGAAACGGGGATGGCAACAGCGGGGCGCCTGGCAGGGGCACAATACATGGCAGCAGAATCGCGCTCAAAGTTGGATACGCGACCATCGCACTTGGGCGCAACGTGGAGGCTATGGCGGCTATTACATTCCTCAGGACCGGTTCAATCTCTATTTTGGGAGTCAACACTGGTTCCGGATGCACGCTCTCCCAACCCATTTACATGGGGTATCCTCGTTTCGAATTCGGCGGCTTCTCATTCCTGCTCGTGGATCCCTGGCCGGAAAGCTGAGGAGAAGACTGGTTCGAGACCGATGACCTTTACATCGATTATGACAACGGGTACTACCTTTACGACCGCAGGTATCCGGGCGTTGGACTGGCGATCACTGTCGTACTGTAACTGACGAACGAATGAGTCGTTGGTGATCTCCGCATGGCCGGCGGCGAGTTTCAAGGACCAAGGAAACCAGAGTGCGTGTACCTCAAAGGGAAGGACACCGCACGGGACGCGTCGGCTGAGAGGGCGCCGGGGGCCGTCGCCAATCGTTGCGAAGCGCCTGCCCAAGAGACGACAGAATACGTCGCTCAAGAAACCAAGAACAAGCCGAGGGCTTAGCGTCAGCCGGATCAAACCCTCCCAGCCATTATGGCGGCGCGCTCCAGGACGTTGCGTAGTTCTCGCACATTACCCGGCCAATGATGCCGAAGAAAAAGATCCATCACTTCGGCATCCGCGCCGGTCACGCGCGTCGAGTGTTTCTTATTCAAATTCCGTAGCATGACGTCGGCGATCGGCGCGATATCTTCTTTATGTTCACGCAGCGGCGGAATCCTGACCGAAAGTGAGCGGGCCCTTGAGGTCAAGAATGACGATATCTTCACTTTCCCGCTACTCGATGTGCAGACTCAGGCTTATCCTTTTTTGCCGCTGGGCGCGGCCAATCGCGGTCGTCGCCGCAGCATCTTACGTTTGAGGTCCGGCCCGAACTCGGATGCCAGGTTCCTGGCCAGATCGAACCCGAGTTGGAGAGAACCCTCGGCGAATCCGAGGCCCACTGTGTTGAGCCGGCCCGGATACCACTGGTTGGACAGATAGGCCGCCCCATAAGCGCTGCCGAGGCGCCAGACGGACACGGTCTCAACTCCCTTGTCGGTATGCGTGAGAATGGTGCCGCGGAACGCATGCCCCGTGCGGCGCCAGAACCCGCCGCCGCCAGAACGGAAATAGCGGGGATCCTCATGCAGGGTTGAATCCAAGCCAAACGCGAGAGCACTATGAATCCCGGAACACGCCATGGTCGACCCGAGGCGCTTACCGTACCCGGACCCGCTCTGTCCCCATTCCGTCGGCGTATCGAGTCCTTGAAGGATTCCGGCGTACGCCGCGTCCCCGAGGAGCGCCAATGGACCAATCGACTGCTGGGTCTGGTAGTTGAGTTTTTCGCTCACACTCAACCCCATGAAGGGCTGAGCGAGTCCGGCTATGGGAATCGTAAGAGCCAAGCCGACGACGAGTATCGAACGCATGGATCGGGTTCCTTCTTTGCGCCATTGGGCGCCATGTAAACTGTACTGGCTCAGTTCAACCTATAACTGGTTACCCGCCCCCACATTCCGACCGCCTGCAAGACCCAAACGGCGACCGCAACGACAATCACTACGTTCAGAATTGTCTTGATGCTGTGCGCCATGGGGATAAAGTTATTGATCAGCCACAACCCGACGCCGACCACGATCAGCACGATGACGATGTTTATCAAAGGCATGTTTTGACTCTCCTAGTTAGTTAAGTAGCAATCCGACACCCAGTCGCCGGTGGTTCGCGCCGGCCGGATCTGTCTCAGGAACTAAACAATCCTGCGTCCCTGAAACAGGCGGATTACCAGTACCACCACAGCAACGGCCAAAAGGATGTGAATCAGCCCGCCACCGGTGTAGGAGGCTGCCATTCCCAGCGCCCACAAAACCAGCAGAATTATGCAGATTGTCCAAAGCATCTTTTTGCTCCTTCGCGATGCAGGACTGCAACCGCAAGTCCAAAGCAGTGAGTCAACCTGTTTGGCAGCCGGCACAGCGCCTGACCGCGGAGTTCCATTGGCGCCAGGTGCAGAATGTGCACTGA
>Ga0187884_10000919_pt1 | contig 28242 bp, 22 predicted proteins | sample June2016WEW_20_4_FD_132983 | JGI IMG/M metagenome (GOLD analysis project Ga0187884, IMG submission 132983) | Peatland microbial communities from SPRUCE experiment site at the Marcell Experimental Forest, Minnesota, USA - June2016WEW_20_40 | ecosystem: Environmental > Terrestrial > Soil >...
GATTGCCGCCGTTGCGCTGCGCGGTAGCGGCCGTTTATTCAACATTTATAATTCAAAATTTATAATTGTCTTTACTACCCCCCCCTAAAACCGTGTACTTTACGCACACCCCTTAGGAAAGGCTTGCGAGAGAAAGGAATCAGGAAGGGGTTGGCGAGACGGTTGGTGGAAAATGCGTGCCGAAGAGGGTAAAAGGAGGTGAAACGCAGTAACAAATGCCAAAAACGACTGTTTTTGCGCTTGTTTGTGCACCCTTCCCTCCCTGACGGTCGGGTGGGTACCCGGCCGGCAGGGCGCATTTCGCGCACCGACCCGCTCTTTGGCTGACACAAAAGTCTTGACTTACCGCGGGGCGCTATCGGTTCGCGGGGAGATCCTGGGCGACCTTATAATAGGTGAAGTTAAGAAGGTCCGCTACCACCACATCGTCCTTGTGGATGTCAATGATGTTGATGCAGCCGTACCCCTGCCCAATCCTGAAAAGCTTGTGGAGTCTCATGTCGAGGAGGGCGAAGATCATGATCCTCAGGATCCCCGCGTGGGCGACAATGGCGATCTGCTGCCCCCTGTGCTCCGCGATGATCTTCTTAAGCCGGCCCATGCTCCGCTTTTGCGCATTCCTGAACGATTCTCCCTCGGGCGGGGGGTAGGCTGCGGGGTCCTTGAGCCACAGACGCAGGTCTTCGGGATAGCGCTCCCTGATCTCCTCGAAGCTCAGGCCCTCCCAGACCCCGAAGTCCACTTCGTCGAAGGCGGGCGCGACCTCGATGTCGATCCCCTGGCTGGCCGCGACGATCCTCCCGCTGTCGATGCTCCGTGAAAGGGTTGACGTATATATCCTGTCCAGCGTGAACGCGGAGAGAAAGGCCGCGGCCCCGTGTATCCGCAAGATGCCGGTCCGGGAAAGGGGTATGTCGGTCCTCCCCTTATAGACCTTCTTCGTCTCTTCGTCCACCGTGTCCCCGTGCCGTATGAGGAAAAGTCGTGTCATGTCCCGTTTGTCTCCTCTAGTCGGTTGTGAGCGGGGCGGCTCCATCCGGCTCCGCTGGTGGAGGGGGCGCTGAGCCCCAACCTAGAACCATAAAAATGCGATTGCGAGAAAAAGCAGGTCCGCTATCTCGGCCGCCGCCCCGATGGTGTCCCCCGTGAGGCCGCCGAATTTCCGACTGCAAAAAAAGGCCCAGAGCAGGCCGAACGCGTACAGGCAGAGGCAGGGAAGAAAGAGGAAGTTTATGCCCGCCGTCAGGGAGGGCGATGGGCAAAGCCACGTGGCGGTCAGAGCGACGACGGCGAGGAAGAGCCACGACAGCAGGTACGTCCGTCCGTCCATACCTTCGATGAAAATCCTGCCAAGCCCGCCGGAGGCCGCGGGCTGTCCGTGGAACAGGGCGGGCATGATGGCCCATTTTGAAAAAACCGGCATCAGGAAGAGGAGATACGCCGCGCCCCAGGTACCGTATTTCGCGAAGAGGGGACTGATGAAAAGGTACTTCAGCAGGAGGGCCATCACGATGGCGGTCACGCCTATCGCGCCCGTTGCGCTGTCTTTCATGACGGAAAGCCTCTTTTGCCGGTCTTGCGCGCCGTCGCCTGTCGATTTGACGGCAATGGCGTCGAAGGTGTCGGCGAGGGCGTCCAGGTGAAAGCCGCCGTTGACGATGGTCAGCACGAAGAGCACGAGGCCGCCTGCGATGGTGGGGGGGAAGAGGCGGGCCGCAATCAGGGCCGCAAAGGCGCCTATCACCCCCTGCAAGGCCCCGGCAAGGGGAAAAAACGCGGCAGAGCGGGCCATATCCCGCTGCGTCACTTCGCCCTTAACGGATACGGGGATGATGGTAAGGAACTGGACTGCGAGCAGAAAGCCTTTCACCCTCTCTTTTTCCTCCTCAGCGCTACGGCCGCCCTTTGGGCGACCAATGGAAGATGGACGATTATGGATTTTTGATTTTTGATCGTAATCGAAAATCCAAAATCGCCCCCGGCACTCTTGGCCTGTCCCTCGTGTACCATGTCCGGTGGGTTAATTGCAAGCCTTTTGTGCCAACCGCAAGGGTGGAAGCACGCGGAAAGGCCGCGCAAAGCTCCTTGCGGCTTGACGGCGCATTATGGTAAGATTGCCGCATCATGAGATCGGAGGTTTGTATGCCAGGAAGCACGTGGTTGAAAATAATGTGTGTCTTTGCCGTTGCCCTGCTCTTTCTCTGCTCCATGCTCGCAACGGACTCCTTTGCAAGGGTGGGCGGCGGCTTATCCTCGGGCATGCGCGGTTCTCGCAGCTACAGCTCCCCTTCGAGCCCGATGGGGCCCTCCCAGTCGCCTTACCAGCCGGGCAGCTCGTCGTTCGGCCGCGGTGGTTTTTTCAGGAGCATGATGGGCGGCATGGCCGGCGGCTTTCTGGGCAGCATGCTTTTCCGGGGCCTCGGCTTCGGTGGAGGGGGCGGCATAGGCCTTTTTGAGATCATTCTCCTCGCCCTCATCCTCTATCTCGTCTACAGGTTCGTACAAAAGAGGAGGGAGCAGGCGGACGCCGGCGCGTATTACCAGTCGTCCTCAGCCGGTGCGCCGGTCTATCAGCAATCCTCTGAGCCTGTGTACACCCCCGGTGGGCAGGAAATGGACACTGAGACGGGACTGCGCTATATACGCCAGATGGACCGGCACTTCGACGAAGCGCGATTCGGGGACGCGTGCATGGACGCCTTTTTCAAGATCCAGGGCGCGTGGGCGAATCGGGATATGTCCTCGGTCAGGGACATCCTCACCGACGAGATGTGCCGCACCCTGCAGGGGGACGCGGAAAAGCTGAAGCGGGAGAAGAGGATCAACAAGCTCGACAATATCGCCGTCAGATCGACTGACATCAGTGAGGCCTGGCAGGAATCGGGCAAAGACTATATCACTGTCCGCTTCTATGCGAACCTGCTCGATTACACCGTGGATGAAGTCACGGGGCAGGTCGTTGGGGGCAGCAAGACCGACCCCGTCAAATTCGAAGAGTACTGGACGTTCACGCGGCCTGTGGGTCCCAATCCGTGGCAACTGTCGGCAATCACGCAGCCGCAATGAGAGAGGGTGCCGAGAGACGGAGGCGCGGGAAAACCACTTGACAAACTGCAATGGGTGGTGATAACAACAGGTATGTTAATTTGGTTGTTTCACCGAACGAGCGGCCTTATCCTTATAGTCCTCCTCGGAATGAAGATATTTTCGAGTTACTTCCTCTATACGAAGGACAAGAAACCCGATTGGGCCCTCGGTATTCACAGGAACCCTGTCGTCGATATCCTCATACTGGTGCTCTTTACCTTCCACAGTCTTTACGGGTTGAGAACGATCGCCATCGATCTCGGGTACAGGAAGGAGAAGCAGCTTTTCTGGTTGTCGAACGTGCTGGGCTGCGCAATATCGGCGGCCCTGGTCTTTATTTACGCCAGAGTGGCGTAGCATGATGCATCACGACGTGATCGTTGTCGGTGGCGGTCTGGCGGGGTTGCGGGCGGCGGTGGGCCTGTGCGACAAGTACGACGTCGCCCTCGTCTCCAAAGTACACCCCATCAGGTCTCACTCCATCGCGGCCCAGGGGGGCATCAACGCGGCCCTGGGCAACAACCCTGACGCCAGGGACGACACGTGCGAAAAACATACGTTCGACACGATCAAGGGGAGCGATTACCTCGCCGACCAGGACGCAGTGGAGATCATGTGCAGGGAGGCGATCAACGTCGTCTACGAGATGGAGCACTGGGGGTGCCCCTTCAGCAGGTTCCCGGACGGTACGATCTGCCAGCGTCCCTTCGGCGGGGCCGGCTTCCCGAGGACGTGCTTTTCGGCGGACCTCACCGGACACGTACTCCTCAACACGCTCTACGAGAGGGCCGTTGCCAAGGGCGTGACGATCTACAGCGAATACGTCGCGTGCGCCCTTGCCGTGGAGGAAGGGGCCTGCCACGGCGTTGTCCTGATCGACCAGGTAAACGGGACGTTCATCCCCGTCCCGGCGAAGGCAACTCTTTTTGCCACCGGCGGCTACGGCCGCATCTACTTCCACTCCACCAACGCCCTCATCAATAACGGGAGCGGCATCGGCATGGCCTATGCAGCCGGCGTACCGATGAAAGACATGGAGTTCGTCCAGTTCCATCCCACCACCCTCCTGGGCACGAACATCCTCATGACGGAGGCCTGCCGGGGGGAAGGCGGCTACCTCATCAACAATAAAGGCGAGCGCTTCATGGAGCGGTACGTACCGAAGGCCATGGAGCTGGCGCCCCGGGACATCGTATCGAGGAGCATACAGACGGAGATCGAAACCGGCAATGCCTTCGAGAATGAACTGGGCAGGTACGTCCACCTCGACCTCCGCCATCTCGGAGAGAAGAAGATCCTGGAGAGACTCCCGGGTATAAGGCGCATGTCCATCGACTTTGCCGGCGTCGACCCCATCCACGAACCGATCCCCATCATGCCGTGCCAGCACTATTCCATGGGGGGGATCGACACGAACGCCAGGGGCGAGACGGCGCTGAAGGGTTTCTACGCCGCCGGGGAGTGCGCCTGCGTAAGTGTCCACGGCGGGAACAGGCTGGGCGGCAATTCGCTCCTCGATACCATCGTCTTCGGAAAGATCTCCTCCGTGAGCATCGACGACTACCTGAGCGGCCGCGCGGTGACGCCCGCTGAAAGGGTTGTGGAGGCCAAGAAGGAGGAGATGGAGCGGAAGATCCGGCGGTTGTCGGCCGCGGGGAGCGAGCGTCCTTTCAAGGTCCTCGATGACCTGAGAAAGACGATGGACGCATGCGTCGGGATCTTCAGGACGAAGGGAGAGCTCGAAACGGGCCTCGAGAAGATCCTTGCGATCAGGGAAAGGTACAAATCGGTGCGGGTCTCGTCGCCGGCGCTCCACATGAACTACGAGCTTATCGGCGCGCTGGAGCTGGAGTCGATGATCGACGTGGCCCATGCCACGACTCTCGGCGCCTATCTCCGCGAGGAGAGCAGGGGCGCCCATTTCAGGCGCGATTTTACGAAGAGGAACGACCGGGACTGGCTCACGCACACCCTTGTCGCGAAGGACGCGAACGGCGAGCCCTCCGTCTCTTACAGGCCGCCCGTGATCACCAGGTACCAGCCGATGGAGAGGGTCTATTGACGGCCGATATCTACACCTTCAAGGTACTGCGATATGATGCAAAGGAGCCTGAAAGATACGCCTCCTTCTCGTCCTACCGCGTCCGGGTGATCCCCGGTCTCACCGTCCTCACGGTGCTCATGAGGATCAGGGACGAGCTGGACGGGACGCTCGCCTTCAGGTCCTCGTGCAGGGCAGCTACGTGCGGCTCCTGCGCGATGGTCATCAACGGCAAGCTCGATCTCGCGTGCAGGACGCAGGTGACCTCCTGTAACTCGGAGACGATCATCCTGGAGCCGCTCCCGAATTTCGACATCATCAGGGACCTCGTGGTCGATCTGACGCCCTTCTGGACCATGTACGAACGCATCAAGCCTTATCTCATCAGGCGCAGTCCGGACCCGGAGAAAGAGATCGTTCAGAGCCCGGACGACAGGAAGCGGATCGACCAGTTCGTCAACTGCATACTCTGCGCGTGCTGCTACGGGGCGTGCGAGGTGCTGAGGCGAGAGCCGGACTATATGGGACCGGCGGCCCTCGCAAAGCTTGAAAGGTTCATCCTCGACTCCAGGGACGAAAGACCCGACAGGCTCCTGGAGTTGGTGAATAACGGTCAGGGCGTCTGGGGGTGCGACACGCTCCTTCGCTGTATCGACGCGTGTCCGAAAGAAGTGAGGCCCACGGACGCGATAGTGGGACTCAGACAGACGCTGGTGAAATACCGGCTGAAGCGCGCCTTCGGGGTGGGCCGTGAAGATTAACTTTCGGCCAGAGTGCGGGTATGAGAGGCCGGTATCCGGTAAAGCCGTTCGTTGGCGGGTCTGGGGTGGACGGCCATGAAGATTGATTATTCCCTCGTCACCCGCAGGACCTTTCTCAACACACTCCTCGGCGGCTGGCTCGCCTCCTTCGCCTTCGGCAGCTTTTACGCCCTCTACAGGTTTGCCTTCCCGACCCTCGGGAAGGAGCCTGACTTCGTCGTCCTGAAACCGGAAGCGTTTTTTTCCATACCCGTCAATTCGACGAAACCCTTCCCCTGGGGGGGGAAGGTCGGCCTCTTCTTCAAGACGGCCGACAACCGGATGAAGGCGCTGAAAGGCGTCTGCTCGCACATGGAGTGCAACATCGTTTACAAGCCCGAGGACAGGCGGTTCTACTGCCCTTGCCACAAGGGCTGGTTCGATGAGAACGGCAGGAACGTGCAAGGCCCGCCCCCGAAACCCCTCGAATTCTTCGAGTACAGGGTAGAGGACCGGAAGCTGATCGTTTACAGGAAAGGGGTCAAGGTTGAACTTCCCAAGGCTTAGAGGCTGGTTCGAAGAGCGCTACGACCTGACCGACGTGGCTGCCGCGGTGAAAAAAAAGTTTGTCCCCGTCCATAGCAGGGAAATATGGTACTATACGGGGGGCATCGTCCTTTTTCTCTTCATTATCCAGTTTTTCTCAGGGCTCGCCCTCGCCTTCTACTATATCCCCTACTTCGAGGCTGCCCACAAGAGCGTCATCGATATCGTGACGAAGCTGAACATGGGGTGGTTTTTCCGCTCGCTCCACCACTGGGGGGCCCAGTTGACGATTCTCGTCATGTTCGTCCATGTCTTCGCCACGCTCCTTTTAAAGTCGTACAGAAAGCCCAGGGAGCTCCAGTGGGTGTCGGGGTTCTTCCTCCTCGGCATCTCCATCTTCTTCGGTCTTTCGGGATATTTCCTCCTGTGGGACGAGAGGGCCTTTGCCGCGGTCCGCGTCGCCACGGGCGGCGCGGGAAACCTCCCCATTTTCGGCGCCTGGATCAAGGCATTCCTGAGGGGCGGCATTGATGTGACGGGGGAGACACTCACCCGTTTCTACGCCTTTCACGTCTCGGTCCTCCCGCTGCTTACCCTGGCCGTCCTCGGTGCCCACCTGCTCCTCGTCCAGTTCCACGGCATGAGCGTGCCCCTGTCGCAAAAGGGGAAAAACCTGAAACAGGCTCCCTTCTTTCCGAACGTGTTCTACCGCGACCTCATGATCTGGCTTGTCGTGCTCGGCATAGTTGTCACCCTCGCCGCGCTCCTGCCCCCCGATATCGCAAAAAAGGCCGATCCCCTGGCGCCTCCACCCGAAAACGTGAAGCCGGAGTGGTATTTCCTGTTCCTCTTTCAGACACTGAAGCTCTTCCCCGGCACACTGGCCGGCATGAACGGGGAAACGATTGCGATCGTCTTCATCAGCCTCGCAATTATGTTCCTCTTCCTCATGCCCTTTTTCGACAAAAAATCGAGCTCGGGAGAGAGGAGCCCCCTCTTTACCTGCATCGGCGTAGGCTACCTCCTCTATTTCGTCGTGATGACGATAGTAGGCTATTTCACCTGAAAAGGAGCGGCGCGTGAACAAATTTCTCCTCATCCTCGGGTTCCTTCTCGGCCCCGGCCAGACCGTACTCGCCGAGGAGCGGATCGCTCTCATTCCCCCCTCGGCATACGACCGGGCCGCCATCTATCTGAACCTCGCCCTATTCTGGGTTGCCCTCATCGTGCTCATCGTGCTCATCAGACTGAAGCTGCGCGAGATAGAGCGCGTGCAGGCCATGGACGCGGGACGTGACGATGAGAATATACCGATGCTGGATTAGGCTTTTGCTCGAATAATAGCGTGGTAAAAAGGGGGTGCTCTTATGTCCGCTGATGCGACCGCAAGACTCAGCAAGAACACGAAGATGGCGATGGTCTCCCAGTTCCTCGGTTTCGGGCTCGATGCCTACGACATGGCGCTCGTCCTCGTCATGGCGCCTATCCTCGTCAAGGTCTTCGCCTCCCCCAAGGGGAGCGAGGCATGGCAGTACATCACCGTTGTTCTTACTTACTCCATCACTATGGCAGCCAGACCCGTGGGATCTGCAATCTTCGGCCACTATGCCGATAAAGTAGGCCGCCGCCGCCTCCTCATCCTGACCATTGCAGGGGTGGGTCTCATGTCGGGTATTGCCGGGTTTCTTCCCACGTACCAACAGGTGGGCGTCTGGTCGTACGTCCTGTTCTGCGTGCTCCGGTTCTTCATGGGCTGTTTCTTCGGGGGTGAATACGCGGTGGGACATACCTTCGCCATCGAACATGCCCCGGCTCGCAGGCGCGGCGCCATCGGGGGCTTTGTCCAGTCGGGTTTCCCCCTGGGCTACGTGTTCGCCGCCCTCGTATTTGCCGCTATTTCCGCTTTCGCGGGAAAGGCGGCCATGGCCGCCTACGGCTGGCGCATTGCCTTTGTGACGGGGTTGCTGCCCGTGCTGCTCGCCCTCTACATCAGGCGCATGCTGCCCGAGTCACCCGAGTTCGAAAAGGCGAAAAAGATGGGTGACGTGGAGAGGGCCCCCTTCTTCAGTCTCTTCAAGCCTCCGGCACTGTGGGACTTCCTCCAGGTCTTCGCCTTCATGACGGGCCTTTTTCTCACCGATTATTCGGTCTACGGGTTTTTACCGAACATCCTCACCCTGGGCGGCAGGGGCTTTGACCCGACCACCTACAGCCTCATCTATGGTTTCGCCCTCTTCATGGCCTTCCTAGGCTACAATTTCTATGGCTGGCTCTCCGATATTACAGGAAGAAAACCGCTCACCATGTGGTACTGCGCCTTTCTCGTTGTCTTTGGCATCCCCGTCTACTACGTGCTCTACCACGCGGCCATTGCGCGGAACCTCGTGTTTGCCGTCGTGGGGACCACGATGGCGGCAATGCTCAAGCTTGCCTGGGGAGTGGTGCCCGCCTACCTCGCGGAGCGGTTTCCCACGAGGAGGCGTGCCGTCGGCGTCGGTTTCGGCTACTCGGCGGGTGCCCTGATCGGCGCGGGGTTCAGCCTCTACGTCTGGTGGGCCCACAACATCTCTTTTATCAAATCGATAGAAGGGCGGGACATGTGGCTCTCCCCCGCGGCGATACTGACGATCGGCGCGATCATCACCTTTGCCAGTCTCCTCTATAGTCCGGAGACAAAGGGAATCGCCCTCTCCGACGTGGGGGCCGGGCACGAGGTCAAGAAGCCGGCGCCCGCCGGAGAGGTTGGGTTGGCCCCATAGGCGCCAGGTTTTCGGTATCGTCACGAAAGATCATGCAGACGTGGGAAGGCCGCTCTTTTCCCGGCAGCACCACGGGCGTCGCGCTCACGCTGATCCACACCCGCCGCTGAGACGAGGGGTTGAGTACGCCCATCACCACGTTTTCAACCGGCCTGCCCGTGGCGAGGGCGACCATGGCGGGAGAATCTTCCGGAGAAAAGGGCGACCCGTCCTCATGGACGGCCTGCGAGAGCGGATCGGTGGATGAGCACTTCTGCATCAGGTCGCGGGGCATACCCAGAATACGCTCGGCCGCGGTGTTTACGAGCGTGATCTCCCCTCCGGAGGCCTGGAAGATGACGCCCTCCCCGATCTTCTCGAAAGGGGCCTGGTAGAGCGCCAGGCTCTCCCTGAGCTTCGCCTCCAGCGTTCTGGACGCGGTGACATCCGTAAAGGTGATCACCACGCCGTCGATCATGTTCTCCAGGGTGCGGTAGGGCATGGTGCGCACCATAAACCAGCGCCCGTCTCGCGTGGCGATTTCCTTTTCGGCGAAGACCAGCGTCCGCAGCACCTCCCGCACGTCCTCGGCCAATTCGGGATAAACGAGGCTGGATGACTGGTCGGTAATAGGCCGGCCCACGTCGCCCGGTATCAGCTTGATGACCTTCGTCGCCTGGTTGGTGAACCGGCGCACCCGGAGCTCGCTGTCGAGAAACACCGTGGCAATGTCCGTACTGTCGAGGAGGTTCTTCATGTCGTTATTCGCCCGGGAAAGCTCGTCCACCTTGGCCCTGAGCTCGTGGTTGACCGTTTGCATCTCTTCGTTCATGGACTGCATCTCTTCTTTTGAAGTGGTCAGCTCTTCGTTCGTGGATTGTAATTCCTCGTTGGTCGATTTCAGCTCTTCCTGGGAGGTCTGCATCTCTTCACGGGTAATATGCAGCTCCTCGCGGGCCTGCCGGAGTTCTTCCTCCATCCGGGCGAGCCGGGCGGCGGCGGCAGGGGTCCGCCTGGTTCTGTCCGGGGCTTCCGTTTCGGGGGGCGCCGCGGCGTCGGAAAAGACAATCATTAGCATCCCCCGCAAGCCTTCCGGCTCAGCGAGTGCCTGGACGGTGAGGTCCAGGGCCTGCACCCCGCCGTTGGTGCCCACCTTCAGGTTCCTGAGGATGACCGCGTCCTTCTGCCGGAGCGCCTTCTGGAAGGCAGCGGCCAGCTCATAGCGCAGCCCTTCCCGCGCCATGGCAAAGATGTTCCAGTTTGCCTTACCGGCCGCGGGCTCCAGGTACTTGCCGGTCCGCCCGCTGATATAGAGAATATCGCCCTTGTTGTTGACGAGCACCGCCGCCGGGGAATACCGCTGCAGGAGCACCTGGTCCGCGAGCGACTGGAGGTTGAGCACGGGTTTCACCTTCGGGGCTTGCTCCGCAAGACCAGGCGGAAGGGGGGCGAAGGAGGAGGGAAACTCGACCGGCTCCGCCCGCAGGGCGGAATCAAGCCGCCGGTAAACCCGGGACTTGCTGTCCAGGGGGGAGAAGAGGTCGGTAAAGGTGCCAACGGTCTCCGCGCTCCCCAGAAACAGAATCCCTCCGGGATTGAGGCCGTAGTGAAAGAGGGGCACGAGTTTTTTCTGCAGCTCCGGGGCCAGGTAGATCAAGAGGTTCCTGCAGCTCAGGATGTCGAGCTTCGTGAAGGGAGGGTCCATGACGATGTTTTGCGTGGCGAAGACCGCCATCTCCCGGATTTCCTTGGAGACCCGGTAGCCGTCCTCTTCCTCGACGAAGAACCGCTTGAGGCGCCCGGGAGACACATCGGCGGAGATGTTGGCCGGAAAGACGCCCTGGCGGGCCCTGTCGACGGCTTCACGGTCCAGATCGGTGGCAAAGATCTGGAGGGAGGAGCTTCTCCCTTGCTTCACCTCGTCGAGGGTCTCTCTAAAGACAATCGCCAAAGAGTAAGCCTCTTCCCCCGTGGAGCAGCCGGGCACCCAGGCCCTGAGCGCCCGGCTGGTGGGACAGTCCGAGAGGAGCGATAGCATGGCCCCTTTCAAGTGTTCCCACGCCACGGGATCGCGAAAGAAGCTCGTCACGCCGATCAGGAGTTCCTTGAAGAGCAGATCGAGTTCCTGAGGATTGTGCTGGAGAAACCGGACATACTCGGCAATCCCCTCGACCTGGTGTATGCCCATGCGCCGCTCGATCCGGCGATAGACGGTGCTCTTCTTGTACAGGGAAAAGTCGTTGCCCGTATGCGACCTCAGGAGAATGACGACCTTTTCCAGGGCGCTCTGCGCCTTGCTCTCGAGCAGGAGTCCCGGCTTCGTCAGAAGGGGGGCCCGCTCTAGATAGGCGATGATTTTCCCGGGAAGCTCTCCGACCGGGGCCACGACGTCGGCTACTCCTGCGTCGATGGCGCTTCTGGGCATGCTGTCGAATTTGGCCGAGGCGGGGTCCTGCACGAAAACTACCCCCTCTTTCTCCTTGATGGCCTTGAGGCCCATCGTGCCGTCGGTGCCCATACCGGAGAGAATGACGCCGACGCTCCGCTCCCTCCGGTCGTCCGCCAGGGAACGGAAGAAGAAGTCGATGGGCAGGCGCAGACCCCGGGGCGCCGTCGGGTCGAGCAGGTGGAGCGCCCCGTGGAGGATGGACATATCCTTGTTGGGCGGTATCACATAGACATGGTCAGGCTCGACTACGGTGCGGTCCTTGACCTGGACGACCTCCATGGGGGTGACGCGCTGGAGGAGCTCCGGCATGGCGCCTTTGTGCGTCGGGTCCATGTGCTGAATGATGACAAAGGCCATACCGCTTCCCTGAGGCATGTGCTCCAGGAACTGTTCGAGGGCCTCCAGCCCCCCGGCGGAGGCGCCGATGCCCACGATGGGGAAGGGCCCATCCCTGTGCCGGGACCGTATCTCTTCTTTTGCTCCCGCTGCGGGTTCTTTCTTCCTCTCTCCGGGTTTGGATGGCTTTGTCACGGTTTTCTCCCCCTCTTGACCCGGCCGGGATTGACTCGATCGGGACAGCCGATTCTACCTATGCACTTATGCCGGCGGTGTCGTATGCTTCTTTGTGCGTGGCCTGGCGCCGCCTACCATCGAATTGGTTCGCCTCACGACTGATAAAGGTGCTTGAGTAAGTCTACGTTCTTTCAATTCCGGCTGCAAGCCATGCCGAAGGGAGCTATCACAGTCGACTTGAGCAAAATGTTGTCGCAAGTATACACATCGGAGGAACGAATGTCAGGGAAAAGGGCAAGCTATCATTGCCAATGCTTCGTCCAGGGACGGTCAAGGAGTGAAGAAAGTCCCCTTGAATCATTTACACACCTTTCCGTTAGGAGACACCGGCTATGATAGTCCCGCCCGACGGAAAGATCGCGACGTCCGCCCGAGGCATCAGCGGGGAAGTAATTTCAAGGGCCTCTCCCACCGTCCGGGCGTGGGTGAACTTCATCATCCCCACCTGCTCGGTGGTGAGTCCTTCCGTGACGTGGATCACGTTGAACTTTTCAGCCAGTTCCTTGAAGTAGACGACCTGCATGATGTAGGAAATGCCGAAGGACCTCATGTGTTCAGGCACATCCCCCCGGGCAAGGCGGCGGTGAAACTCCGTTGCCGTCTCATCGCTTGATATCTCTTTCAGCAGCGGCATGATGGGACCCGCCTCCTTCTGAGGGGCAACCCAGATGATGGTACCGCCTGAGCGCGTGCAGAAGCCCGCCATGGTGAGGGACTTTGTCGACTGGACCCCGATCTCCATCGGATAAGCTGCGGTAATGGTGACGTCAGCCATCCTGGAGAGAGGCACGTAGTAGAGGGACGCGGCATAACCTGACGCGGCCCTGTGCTCGGCAAAGGGTTCACCGGCAAATGCCTTGAGGATCTGCCTGTTTTCGTTAATGACGCAGTCGAGCTTGAACGAAAGCCGCCCTATCCGTCCTGCATCGACGATATCCTCGTACCATGGATTCCCGTCGAGGATATTGACTCTGCTTTTGCGGTGGCGCATCCAGGTGAAGTGGTGTTCGGCTACAGACCGGTAGGAACAGACGCCGGGCATGAGAATTTTGAAGCCGCCCCCGAAACCGGCGCAGGGGTGGGGCATACACTCGCCTGCCGCAATCACCAGATCGGCAAAGGCGACCCGGGGATCGACCTCGACGAGCGTTCCCCTGTCGGTCCTGCCGATGACCACGTTTTCCGTCGAATGGGGATCGTGGGAAACGAGGCGCTCTTTGAGCCGCGCCGCAGCCTTCGGACCTGCCTTTCTTTCAAGCTCTTCCCTGGAATAGCTGGGGTGGGTCCCCAGGGCACATACGGCCCAGACCCGATCATCAGGTATGCCGGCCCGGTTGAGCCTGTCGAGCATCTCGGGAATCACCAGGTTCCCCGGCGTAGGCCGCTGCAGGTCATCGAAAAGGAGCGCCACTTCCATACCCGGCCTGGCCAGCTCTTCCAAAGGCGGTGAGCCGATGGGGTTGTCCATGGCGCGTCGGATTTCTGCTACGGGGTCTGCAACTCCGGGGACGGGCGGTATCTCCCTGGCCGAGAGGACCTTCCAGCCCTCGGGAAGAGCAAACGTAAGTTTTTCCCCTTCGCACAACACATAATAGTCTTCCATAGCCGCACCCCCTCATTGGCATGACACTACTTTACCGTGGTAGGGGAGGGGCGTCAAGGGCACGTTTCACCCTCCTCCCATCAACTTTGTGGGAAGCCATGTGGCACGCTGTGGGAAAATGAGCGCGCCTGGAGCGGACGATCCGTGATTTAAGCCAAACACGTCATGGCAGGCTGAACCTTCGAGTCCTCCCGTCCGGTGCTCCTCCGTATAAAATCGAGGACCGTACGTGCGTAGTCCTCAGGTCGCTGCTCATATGTATTGTGCCCGCACTTCGGGAAGACCGCGAGTTCACCGCGAGCGAGGCGCCGGTAAAAGGCAACCGATTGTTCGACGTCGAAGATAGAGCTGCGGTCAGGGTAGAGCACCAGAGTGGGGCAGGGGACCAGGGGCAAGACGGGGCGCAGGTCAAAAAAACCTGCGCCATAGGCGCCGCCATATTTCGCGAATTGATCATACCGGCTTTGCGCATCTTTTCCATGCCAGTCGGCCACCTTTGCCTGCAGTTGGGGCTGCAGGCAGGCAAATTTGCTTACCAGTTTTGCGGCGTTCAGCTCCGTCATGGGGACCTCGCTGTAACATTGGGTGCTCGCTGCGGTAAGGGTCGTCACGTCGCCCGGATATTGGACGGAATAGTCCACGCCGATCACGCCGCCTTCACATTGCCCTACGACATGGCACTCCCCGATGCCGAGGCGTTCTTTCAACACCCGCATCTCTTCGACGCTTTCAGGCCGGTAGCGGTCGCTTTCGTAAAACTCCCAGAAATCGTCCCCGCCTTCCGACCGTCCAAAACCCCGCCGGTCGTACATTACTACCCTGAAACCGTGAGCGGCGAATTGCGGATAAATGCCCCTCCATATCTTCGCCGAACCGAAGCCGTGATGAAGCAGCACGATCACCTCGCCTTCGCCATGGACTTCGTAATAGAGCCGGAGGCCGTTCACCTTTTCAAATGGCATGCGGTGCTCCTCGAGCTCTCTTGCGTCCCTTTTTCCGGCCCATGGCAATCTTATACCATGAGCGGGACGCGAAAGGTTATCAAATATATAGTGCGCGAGTTGAACCTTGCCCGCCGCCTCTCGTTCGTACTATAATTAGAGGACTAACGTGTCGAATAAGCCCGTAGGGGAAAATCTTCCAAAGGAGCATACATGGCCGAAATAGAGCTGCCAAATACCGAGGAACTTGAAGAGTTCAAGGCAAAGAGGTTTACGAGGCGGGTTGCCCTTACCACCGCTCTGTATGCAGTCATTCTGGCCGTCACGGCCCTGGGCGGCAACAATTCCATGAAGGAGATGCTCCTGGCACAGCAAGAGGCGGCAAATCGGTGGGCGTTCTATCAGGCCAAGAACATGAGAGAGAACCTTTACAAAATACAGAGATCGAACCTCGAGGCCGATTTGCAGGAACGGGCGGAACACTTGAAGCCGGAAGCGCGAGCGCGGTTTGAGAGCAGGATAAAGGAAGCCGGAGACGAAGAGGTCAGGTACGCAACGGAAAAGAAGGATATCGAGGGTGAGGCGAAAAAGGCAGAGCAGGAGCGCGACCTGAACAAGAAGAAGAATCCTTACTTCGATTTTGCCGAGGTATTGCTTCAGATATCCATTGTTATGGCCTCAATCGCCATCCTCTCTTCGTCACGCCCCGTGTTCCGCTTCTCCCTCGCAGTTGCAGCGGTGGGCGGGATTCTCTCTTTCAATGGGTTCACCCTGGTATTCCGCGTTCCTTTTCTGGGGTGAAGTAACCCGGCCGGTTCTCAATACTGCCGTGGACATATCGGGCAGCGTGATTATGGTATACTGAAAACAGCATACAATGCAGTCTCTCTAGAAAGGATTTGAAATAACGATGGGCAATGAACCGAACAAGGTTATTTACTCCATGATCGGGGTAAGCAAATATTACGACAAAAAGCCGGTTTTGAAAGATATCTATCTCTCCTATTTTTATGGAGCAAAGATCGGTGTTCTTGGTCTGAACGGATCAGGGAAAAGCTCCCTTCTCCGTATTCTGGCGGGAACGGATAAAGAGTTCAACGGCGAGACGGTCCTTGCTCCCGGCCACACCGTAGGGTTCCTTGAACAGGAGCCGAAACTGGATGATGAAAAGACGGTGCGGGAGACTGTGGAAGAGGGGGTGCATGGAATAGTAGCTGCCCTTAAGGAATACAATCTCATTAATGAGAGATTCGCAGAATCGATGTCGGACGATGAGATGAATAAGCTTATCGAACGACAGGGCAACGTGCAGGAGAAGCTGGATGCGCTCGACGCGTGGGACCTTGATTCACGCCTCGAGATGGCGATGGATGCCCTGCGCTGTCCTCCGGGTGAAACTCAGGTCTTTGTCCTGTCCGGAGGTGAAAAACGGCGTGTCGCGCTATGCAGACTGCTCCTGCAGAAGCCGGATATCCTGCTTCTGGACGAGCCGACCAACCACCTCGATGCGGAGACCGTGGCCTGGCTGGAGCGCCACCTGCAAAGCTACCCGGGCACTATCATTGCCGTGACTCATGACCGCTATTTCCTTGATAATGTCGCCGGGTGGATTCTGGAACTCGACAGAGGACAGGGGATCCCGTGGAAAGGGAATTATTCCTCCTGGCTGGAACAGAAGAAAAACCGTCTGCAACAGGAAGAGAAGTCCGAGAGCGAGAGGCAGAGGACCTTGCAGCGCGAGCTTGAGTGGATACGGATGTCTCCCAAAGGACGCCACGCAAAAGCGAAAGCGCGCATCAACTCTTATGAGGCGCTCCTCAGTCGTGATATCGAAAAAAGCTCAAAAGAGCTGGAAATCTATATTCCCCCGGGACCCCGGTTGGGCAATGTCGTCATCGATGCCGATAACGTGAGCAAGGCATACGGCGACAATATCCTTATGGAAGGAATGGCTTTCTCTCTCCCTCCGGGCGGAATCATAGGAGTTATCGGACCGAACGGAGCAGGAAAGACGACCCTTTTCCGGATGATCACCGGGCTGGAATTGCCTGATTCGGGCACCTTCAAGATCGGAGAAACCGTAAAGCTGGCGTACGTCGATCAGAGCCGCGATGTCCTCGACCCGAACAAGACCATCTGGGAGGTCATCTCCGGTGGAGATGATACTGTTCAGCTCGGCAAGCGGCAGGTGAATTCGCGCGCCTATGTGGCCCGCTTCAATTTTACCGGGACCGATCAGCAGAAAAAGGTGACGATGCTGTCAGGGGGGGAAAGGAATCGCGTCCATCTGGCCCGCATGCTGAAGGAAGAGGCCAATGTCCTTCTCCTTGACGAGCCTACCAATGATCTGGACATCAACACTATGCGTGCCCTGGAAGAGGCATTGGAGAGTTTTGCCGGCTGCGCCGTAGTCATCAGCCACGACCGATGGTTCCTCGACCGCATCGCTACCCACATGCTCGCCTTTGAGGGTGACAGCAAAGTGGTCTGGTTTGATGGAAATTACTCCGAATATGAAGCGGACAGAAGGGCCCGTCTCGGCCCTGCCGCAGATCAGCCCCACCGGATTAAATACAGACACTTGACCAGAGGGTAAGCGGCGACGCCTATCGGTGTCGCTGCCTTCCCGGGGGAGGCGGCATTGTTGCTCCGGTTTCGGGAGCGGTCCCGCGTGACGGCTGCGCAGGGCGTGTCTTGGACCGGGCGTCGGCATCTGTGGCTGCGCCGGTCTGCGCCGGCGTCGGTTGTGTCCGGCGGCGCTGCGGCTCGCGCGGGGGACGGGCAAATTCGGCATCCCGCGCCGGGGCTGATTTCGTATAATCGAAGTCCTTCAGTATGCGGCGTTCGATCTTCTCGCCGAGCACGTGCTCGATGCTCTTGACCAGGGGCTCGTCCTCACGGCTGACGAAGGTAAAGGCGTCGCCGGTCTTTGCGGCCCGGCCGGTCCGGCCGATGCGGTGCGTGTAAGCATCCGTGGTGTCAGGAATGTCATAATTGATGACGTGGGATATGCTCAAGACATCGATGCCGCGGGCGGCGATATCGGTGGCCACAAGAATCCGGTACGAGCCGTTGCGGAAGCCGTCAAGGGCGTCCTGGCGTTTGTTCTGCGACAGGTTCCCCTGGAGCGAGGCAGCCTTGTATCCTGCCTTCTCGAGCTGTTGCCCGATGCGTTTGGCCCGATACTTGGTGCGTGTGAAGATCAGGATGGATTCCGTATCGGTATGCCTCAACAGCTCCATGAGGAGTGCGGTCTTCAGATGCTGCTCGACCGGATAGAGGGCATGGGAGACGGTGTTTGCCGGCGCAGTACGGCCGACTTTTACCGTGACGGGATCATGAAGCACTTCGTCCGTCAGTTTTCGGATATCATCGGGCATGGTGGCAGAGAACATCAGCGTCTGGCGCGGATACGGCAATTGTTTGATGATCCGCCGGACATCGGGCAGGAAGCCCATGTCGAACATACGGTCCGCCTCGTCAAGGACGAGGACTTCCAGGCTCGCAAGGTTGATCGTCCTCTGGCTAAGGTGATCGAGCAACCGGCCGGGGCAGGCGACGACGATATCGACGCCGGCGCGCAGCTTCCGGATTTGCGGGTTCGCGCCCACTCCGCCGTAGATCGTGCAGCTCTTCAGGTGTGTGTTGCGTCCCAGTTCTCCGATCGATACGTGGATCTGTTCTGCCAGCTCACGGGTGGGCGCAATAATCAGGGTGCGCACCTTGCCGCGTGGACCCGGAAGCAGACGCTCCAGAATCGGCAGCACGAAAGCTGCTGTTTTGCCCGTCCCGGTCTGGGCAAGTCCCATAACGTCTTTGCCCGCGAGGACCGGCGGTATCGCCTGTACCTGGATAGGAGTCGGGGTTTTGTAGCCAAGCGCCTTGACGCCGGCGGCTATTTGCGGATGAAGCTTAAACGAGCTAAAACTCATAGCGCCTTCTTATAAGAAAAATTAGTAGCTGAAGCAGAATATGACCGAAAACTATGTTACGCGAACGTTCCGACAACTTCTGAATGACTATAGAACGCGGGCGGCTTTTGGTCAGCACTTCATTACTTGAGCCATACTATAAACCTATTGCGCGGCGCCGTCAATTCGACTTTCCGACAGCCTTCCCGAATCCCACATGCCGAGAGTGAAATAAACGTGTTCCCCCAACCCGAAAGAGTACCGCCTTCCAATGGCCGGGGCACCCGCACCCGTTGGGCGTGGGTCGGGGCTCAATTGTCAAAGAGCGACGCCGGTTTATGGGATCGCCCGAAACCGGCTCACGTGGGCCGGGCCGTGTCGTATCTTCCGGCCTCTCAAAATGAGTGCCAGGTCTCTATAAGATTTTACCCTTTTCGTCAGTTGTGAGGTATTAATCGAATCATCACGAAAATCGCTCAAACCCGTGGTGGCAAACGTTGACGAACCTGACGAGGAGAATAGCGGCATGAAACCCTTCGCTATTCTCCTTCTTTCCTGCTATTGTTGTGGAGGACACGGCACCGGCTTGGAAAAGTCAGGAGTCATGTTGCCGCCGTTGTCTTTGATCACATTCCCATTCGGATCGGTTTTGGGTGCATAACATTGGTTCGGCGGCGTTGTTGCCGGCGGAGGTCCTTGCTGATAGGCGGTAGTAGCCTCGGCGGGTGGAACCTCAATTACGTAAGGAGGTGCAGGATTTGGATATTGATAGTATGGATCATAATAGGCTGGAGGTACCGCTACGGCGTAGTAAGGCCACCAGAATGGACTGTAGATGCCTCCGATAACTATTCCACCCAGAAAAGCTCCGAATATGGCCCCTCTTGGCGCAAACCCGCTGTAATAGTACCTGCCGTAGCCGCCATAATAATGTCCTCCATAATAGTGGCCTCCGCTCGCGTATCCGCCATACCAGCGACCTGCGCCCCCTCCATGAAATCCGCCTCCGGGATGACCACCTGAGAATCCGGCGTGTCCCCCTCCATGACCGCCGCCGCCGCCGTGGCCGCCTCTTCCATACGCGTATGGAACGGTAATAGCCAGACAAAGCACAATGATCAAGAAAATTTTCTTCATAGCACCCTCCTGCAACCCATCGCCCACCTTCTCTTAGGCCGTGCCGAATCTCTACCCGGCGGCGTCAACATCGCCTCCTGTGCAGCCGCAACAACGACATGGTGCGTCATGATCACTTCCTATTGAAGCAACGCCTCACCTATAATTATATGCCCGCCGGAGGAGTACGTCAAAGAATTCTTCGTTTCAGATCGGAGTTTGCACCTCGTCTCTCGTCTTTCCTGTTGACCCTATCGGGACAATTTTAGTAGACTCCAATGCTAGGCGCTGCCATCATGGGCCTTCGGAGAATCTTCAGGTCTTCCTCGTGCCCACAAAAAAAGAAATGGGGACAATGCACGTGCAAATCCATAGGTATGGGAAAAACGAACAAGGTGGGATCAAGGGCGTCAACGGAGGCGCCGCCATTGCCATACAGACCGGCTTCTAGAGGACAGCACACGGTCTATTTCATCCTGACGTCGGTCGCGGTATGCCACCTGCTGAACGACATGATGGCGTCGCTGCTGCCGTCAATCTACCCGATGTTCAAGAGCCTGCTCCATCTGAGCTTCGGGCAGATAGGGCTGATGGCTCTGACGTATCAGTTGACGGCCTCCCTGCTGCAGCCGGTTGTGGGTCTTTATACGGACCGTCATCCCAGACCCTTTTCGCTGCCGATCGGGCTCTGCTCGACCCTCATCGGCCTGTTGTTGCTTTCGGCTGCGCACAGTTTTCACGCGATTGTTTTTGCGGCGGCATTGGTGGGCGTGGGCTCTTCCGTGTTTCATCCGGAGTCGTCCCGGGTAGCCCGAATGGCTTCCGGAGGCCGGTACGGACTGGCCCAGTCGCTGTTCCAGGTGGGCGGAAATGTTGGCATGGCCGGTGGGCCGCTGATGGTTGCGTACGTCGTTCTGCCGAGAGGACAATCAAGCATCGCCTGGTTCTCGCTTATCGCCCTGCTGACGATCATCCTGCTCATTCCGGTAAGCGTCTGGTACGGAGCTCGCCTCACGCCCAAAACCGGGGCCGCACCCGGCAATACCGGCGAATCATCCGTATCGCCCGGAAAAGTCAGGGTGTCGATCGGGATTCTGGTGGCGCTGATTTTCTCCAAGTACTTCTACTTGTCCAGCATCAATAACTACCTTATCTTCTACTTGATCAGCAGGTTCCAGGTCTCGGTACGCGACGCCCAGATCCACCTTTTCCTCTTTCTGGCCTCCGTCGCCGTAGGGACGTTCGTCGGCGGGCCCCTCGGTGACCGCATCGGTCGCAAGTATGTAATTTGGGTTTCGATTCTCGGCGTTTTGCCCTTCACGCTGCTGCTGCCGCACGCCGATCTGTTCTGGACCACCATCCTCACCGTCATCATCGGCCTGGTGCTGGCATCGGCCTTTTCGGCTATTGTGGTGTATGCCCAGGAGCTGCTGCCGGGGAAAGTCGGCATGATCTCCGGCCTCTTCTTCGGACTGGCCTTCGGAGTAGCCGGTCTGGGGGCCGCTCTGTTCGGCCGGCTTGCCGACCTGACCAGCATCGACTTCGTCTATAATGTGTGCGCCTATCTGCCGGCCATCGGCCTGCTGACCGCCTTTTTGCCCAACCTGCATGAACACCGGACAATCAACGTGGCGAGCGCCGAGTGAAGAGTAAAGATAAGGGTCAAAAGCAGATCGTCAAGGTAAAATGTATGGGTCAGAACGTGTGAAAAAATCGTTTGGGGACCCTTTGTCGTCATTCCGGCGAAAGCAGGAATCCAGTCTTTTCAGTATGTTGCAAAGGGCCTGGACCCCGGCGTCCGCCGGGGTGACGACAAAAGGACAATTTTTTCACACGTTCTCACCCATCCATGCCATGAAATCCGTATCACCTCAGGAGGGCCCTCTTTACCAGTGCTTTTGTGATCGCCACCTTATATGTGTTCATGCTGAGCGGCTTTGCCCCCCCGACTGCCTGTTCCGCCGCTTTTAGGGCGGTTTTCTCATCAATCGCCCGGCCTGTGATCACTCGCTCTGCGGCTTCCGCCCGGATCGGGGCCGGGGCAACCCCGCCAAGTGTGATACGGGCCTCTTTGCAAATGCCGTCATTAACGGTCACCACCGAGGCGACACTCACGATGGCAAAGTCAATCGGTGTTCTCAGAGTAAATTTCTCGTACCGCTGGCGCGACCCCGGAGGCGGCCGTGGAATCCGGATCTCCTTTATCAACTCGTCCCCTTCAAGGACGTGAGACGTCGTCGCGGTCGCCGCAAAAAACGTCCTTGCGTCAATTGTCCGTCTGGTCGTCACAATGTGCGCATTCAAACAGACGAGCGCAATCCCCACGTCCGATGGGCCGACCGCCAGGCAGCCGCAGTTGAAGCATCGCCCTGCCTCTGTCTCGATTTCATCCATGGTAAGACCCCGTATGTCTTCAACCTCAATACCTTCGATCCGCTGGGCGGGGAGTAATTCATGAACCCGCGCGCGCGGTATTGTGCTCAGCACGGGCTCGCTGAAATCAGGCTCCGCCGTTTTAGCCCCGACGGGTCGTGTGACTCCCTTGAAAGACACCCCTATAAGCCGGGCGGCCTCTCTCGCCGAGGCGACGGCCTGAATGACGGTGGACGGGCCTGATACCGCATCTCCGCCGGCAAAGACGCCCGGCACGTCCGTTTCCAGGGTCGATGGATCGACCGACATCGTGCCTTTCCGGTCATATACGAGCCCCGGGGCAGAGAAAGACTGATCGACCGTTTGGCCGATTGCAACGATAATGCTGTCGGCTCGAAAACTCAAGGCCGTACAGGCCGCATCATACTGAGGGTTGAAGGTGCCTTCAGGCTCCCGGACCGAGAGGCATGTGATCGTCTCGAGACCCACGGCCTTCCCATCTTCTTTCACGATCTCCTTTATCCCGAGGGAAGGATGGATAATTACTCCCTCTTCCTCGGCTTCCAGGATCTCATTATCCCGGGCGAGCATCCTGTCCTTCGAAGTGAGGTCACGGCACTCCAGGCAGATGAGATGCACTTCCTCCGCCCCCGTTCTCCCGGCTGTTCTGGCAGCGTCTATCGCAACACTGCCGCCGCCGACAACGATCACTTTTTTGCCTAAGGGGATTTTCTCGCCCGAATTGATAGCCTTAAGATAATCCAACGCATAACGTACTCCCTTCGCGTCCTCACCGGGTACCCCCAGTCTCACGCTCTTCCACGCTCCGCCCGCGAGGAAGATTGCGTCGAACCTTTTCTTGAGGTCGGCAACGGCGACATCCTTCCCCACGTCGACGCCGACCTGGAAGCTGATTCCCATATCTTTCAAGGCCCGGACCTGCCTTCTCACCAGATCCTTCGGCAACCGGTAAGGAGGTATACTGTAGAAGAGCATGCCGCCGGCTTCGGGCAGTTTCTCATACACGGTCACCTTATGCCCCGCCTTCCTTAGGTAAAATGCTGCAGCAAGACCCGCGGGACCCGAGCCTGCTACCGCTATTTTCTTCCCTGACTCTTCTTTGGGCGGCGCATAAAACTCGGACGCATGCTTCAGCACGTAATCACCTACCCCGCGCTCGATGCACTGTATTCCCACGGCGTCATCGAATTCGCTCCTGTTGCACTCGGGCTCGCAAAAGACGGGGCAAACCCGGCCTGTGATTGCGGGGAGGGGGTTGTATTCCATCAGTATCCGTGCCGCGGACGCAAAATCGCCCTTTCGGACCTTGCTCAAATAAGACGGGATGTCGGTGCGGGCCGGGCAATGGCTCGCGCACGGGTATTCGGCAGGCCGGGCGGCCCCGAAGAGCGAATGGTAACGATTGTCTCCTGCCAGGGCGTTGCATATCTTGCCGCCTTTGCGCAGGCACACGATAGGTCCGCCGATCTGCTGCGGATACCGGTAGTACCAGCAGCGCACATCCTGGGCCAGGTTTCCGCCTATGGTGGCCATGTTCCTGATATGTGGCGTGGCGACAGAGTGAACCGCTTCTGCGAGAAGTCTATAGTCTTCTTTAACCTCAGGCGAGGCGGCTACGTCGGCCAGCAGGGTGAGCGCGCCTATTTTGAGGCCCTTCTTCTCCTTTTTGATGTAGTCCAGACCATTGATCGTCTTTATGTTGATCACTGCCTCGGGATACTCGGGCATGCATTTGCCCCTCATAGCGCTTAAGAGATCGGTACCGCCTGCGTTGGCCTTTGCTTTTCCCTCGTATTGTGCAAGAAGTCCGGTCGCTTCTTTGACCGACCGTGCGTTATAGTGTGTGAAGGGCTTCATTTCGTACCTCCTTCGCAATTGCCGGGACACCCGCCAGCGGGTACCCGGTCGCCCCCTCCACCGGCAGAGCCGCGACCCGCAAGCGGGTACCCCGGCCTCCCCTCATATAGAGGAAGGTGCGCATCCTCCACCCACCCGAGCGCCTTCAATACCCTGTCGGGCGTCATCGGATACTCATGCATCCATGCACCGATTGCGTTGGAAACAGCCATGAGTACCGCAGACGGCCCCGGTGAAGTGGATATCTCGCCAACGCCTACGGCATGGAAGCGGTGGCTGGGAAAAGGGGTTTCCATAACCACGTTGTCGATTACAGGCAATTCGGCGAAAGTGCGCCATTTATAATCGATCATATTGGCGTTCACAATATGTCCTGTCCGGTGGTCCAGGATTGTTTCTTCGAAGATCGCGCTATCGATGCCCGCGGAGCCGAAACATCCGTTGAGCTGGCCCTCCAGCCCCGGAGGGTCAATAATCTGGCCCACGTCAGTGGCGTTCACCACCCGCACCAGGTCCACCTTACCCGTGTCCGTGTCGACCTCGACCTCCACAAAACTCATCATACAGTTGCACATCGTAAAATCCGGGTCAAAGCGTCCGTAGCCGAGTATGGTCCGGTCGTTTCCCATGGCCCTCCACTTCATGTGCTTTTCCGGATGGCCTTTCACAAACACCACACCGTCGGCCGTATCGAGGTCCTCGGGGGGCGTACCCAGTTTGCGTGCGGCCATTTCAAGGATTTGTCGCCTTGCATCTTCTGCCGCGTTGATGACGGCGCTCCCGATGGCATAGGTGCCCCTGGAGCCGACAGGTCCAAATTCGAAGGGGGTCACCAATGAATCGGCCGGGGTCATGGAGATGCGGTCCGGCGGTATCTGGAGCACTTCGGCAACCATCTTGATATAGTTGCTCTTCTGGCCGGTCCCATGCTCTGCGACACAAAGAAAGATGGTCGCAGTGCCGTTATAGCCGAGCTGTACGTAGGCTTCCGACGCATCCTCACCGATATCGGCATTCCCGTGCACGCCCACACCGATGCCGCGCCGTTTTGCGCCGTTTACGGCGACCGGCTTCAGCCAGCCTTTCCATTTCTCCTTCCATCCGAAGGTCTCAGCGCCCTTATCCATGGCCTTTGAGAAATCGATTCCCCGGAAGTCAAACCAATTTCCATCCCGCCAATAATACCCTCCGCCGGGTTTGACGAAGTTTTTCTTGAGCACCTCGAAGGGGTCAAGTCCGGCCTTCTCCATGGCAAGGCAGAGAAGAGGTATAAACGCGCATTTCAATTCCTGACCGCCGAAGCCCCGTGTGGCGCCGGACGCATTCCGGTTGGTGACCACCACAATATTCTTGAGGTCCCAGTTGGGACACTGGGCCATGATCATGAGCTCGCCCGAGCCTATCGCGACCTGGGCCTGGGTCGTGAAAGAATAGTATCCCGTATCGACATACCACGTACCCTGTACGGCCGTTAATGTGCCGTCCTTCTTCATGCCGACTCTCGCGTGTATGCGCGAGCCGACCCTCAGCACGAAGGTGGCCATGTGCTCCTCTTTCGAGATCATCACCTTTACCGGCCGCCCGGTGGCCCTGCTGAGAAGGATTGCATAGGACTGAACCTGCCAGCACGTGAACTTTGTCCCAAAACCGCCCCCCACCTGACACCCTATGCTTCGCACCTCTATCTGCCGGTTGAAGACATGGAAGAGGGTGACTTTATCCATGTAAGGAGCCTGGCTGGTCCCCTGGATCGTGACCTTATCCGGTTCTTCCCAGACAGCTACCGCCCCTACCGATTCAGGGGGCAGGGCATTAGGTATGTTCTCATATCCGAAGGTACCTTCCGTAATGACGTCGGCCTCTGTGAACCCCTTCTCCACATCGCCCCTCACCACGCCTTTGAGACAGTTGGGGCCGTAGATGATTGTGCCGCCGGGCAGTATATTGTCCGGAAACTCGTCGTACACCGCCGGGGCGCCGGGAGCGAGGGCTGAATCTATATCGAAGACCGCGGGAAGCACCTCATACTCGACATCGATGAGAGCAATGGCCTCTTCTGCGATCTCTTCGGTCGTTGCCGCCACGAGGGCCACGACGTCGCCCACGCACCTGACCTTCTTATCGAGGATACGCACGTTACGCGGTGTGCCTCCGCGGTAATCGGGAATATCCGCCCAGGTGAGGACCGCCTTGACGCCCGGCAGCGCCAGGGCCTTGCTCTTGTCAACGCTCTTGATGAGGGCGTGGGCATAAGGGCTTCTCATTACCTTTCCATGGAGGAGATTCTGAAATTTCAAATCGTCCAGGTACTGCGCAGCCCCTGTGACGATGCCCTCCGCATCCCTGCGCTTTATTGCCTTACCGATATATCTGTAGTCATTGCCCATTTTTTACCTCCCCTTGGCAATTGCCGGGGCTCGCGTCGCCCCCTCCACCGGCAGAGCCGGATGGAGCCACCCCCTCAGAAAAAGGAAACTGCGATAGCTGACGGTCCTTAATTGATTCAGCGGGTTGCCCATTTTTTACCTCCCCTTGTCCGCGACCGACATAACGGCCCTCAAGACATGGTAGTGGCTGACGCACCGGCAGAAGTTGCCCGAAAGGGCTTCCTTTACCTCGTCTTCGCGTGGATGAGGATTCTCGTTGAGAAGGGCTTTTGCAGTCAGGATCATACCCGGTGTGCAGAAGCCGCACTGAAAGGCGGTGTAATCGATAAACGCCTGCTGAAGAGCGTCAAACTCTCCCGTCTTAGGGTCCTTCAGTCCTTCTATTGTGGTGACTGTTTTTCCCCCGCACTCCACGGTCAGGATCTTACAGGAGAGAACTGCCTTTCCGTCCATAATAACCGTGCAACATCCACATGCGCCTTCGTCACACGAGATTTTGGTGCCTGTAAGGCCTAGGGTCTCCCTGAGCGTATGGGACAAGGTGTGGAACGGCTCGACTTCGCCGGGCCTGCTGCCTCTGCTCAGTTGGTAAACCTGTCGATTCACGGTAAGGTCGATGGGCCGGGCATCGGCCGCCCTCTTACCCGCTTTGCTTGCCTTTCTCGTTGCCATATCCGTTCCTCCATACACGTGTGATATGCGATTTACTAAACCCTTGCGTAACCCGACGCCGGTTCGTTATTTCATTGCCCGGACTATATCTTTCTTTCCCTTTCCTGCCAGTATCGCTCGCGGAGCTCCCTCTTAAGGATCTTCCCTTGAGGGTTTCGGGGCAGGGAGTCGACGAATTCCACTGACCTCGGCGCCTTATAGCGGGCAAGATGCTCCTTGCAGAACGCCATGACCTCATCGGCGCTTGCGTTCTGCCCCTCCCTCAACGTGATGACGGCGTGGACACGTTCCACCCATTTCTCATCGGGGACGCCGATAACGGCGCACTCCGAAACTGCCGGGTGGCGATAGAGCACCTCCTCCACTTCGCGGGGAAACACATTCTCTCCGCCCGTAATGATCATATCCTTCTTTCTGTCGACGATGTAGATATAGCCGCTCTCATCGTAGTAGGCCATATCTCCGGTATGGAGCCATCCATCGATGACGGCCTTGTCGGTCTCATCGGGCATCCGCCAGTAGCCGGCCATGACGGATTTGCTCTGAACGATGATGTCACCCACTGTATGGGGCTCCACATCCTGGTGATTTTCGTCCACGATCCTGGCGTGCACCCAGAGGCAGGGCTGCCCGCAGGACGTGAGCACCTTCTGCTCTTCCGGAGATTTATCCAGGACGTCATGGGATTCCCTCGAAAGGATCGCGATATCCGGACCTGACTCTGTCTGGCCGTAGCCCTGGGCAAAGACAGGACCGAACCTGTCAATGCCCCGGCGAAGCAGCTCCAGGGGCATGGGGGAGGCTGCATACCAGATCCTTTTTAAGGTGGTAAGATCATACCCGTCAATATTGGGAACCGTGAGCATACCGACGAGATGGGTGGGCACAATATGGATGTCTGTTGCCTTTTCGTCCTGGAGGGTTTGAATTGTAGCCGCCGGATCAAAGGTCCTCTGGGTCATTATTATGTTGCTTGCCCCGACGCAGTAAAAAGCCCAAAAATGGGACCAACCACCTATGTGGAATAGAGGCAGGATCATGACATGTTTATTCTCCTTGTGCATCCCGATAGTGAGCGCCTTTGTCCGTGCCTCTTCCAGTTTCCGATAATGGGTGTAGATGGCTCCCCGCGGCACGCCCGTAGTGCCGCTCGTGTAGAAGATGATGAAGGGATCGTCCTCATTGAC
>Ga0187884_10000925_pt1 | contig 28175 bp, 26 predicted proteins | sample June2016WEW_20_4_FD_132983 | JGI IMG/M metagenome (GOLD analysis project Ga0187884, IMG submission 132983) | Peatland microbial communities from SPRUCE experiment site at the Marcell Experimental Forest, Minnesota, USA - June2016WEW_20_40 | ecosystem: Environmental > Terrestrial > Soil >...
ACGGCGTCGTCTACGTAGGGAGCCTTGACCACAACGTCTACGCCCTCAACGCCACCACCGGGGCCAAGCTCTGGAGCTTCACGACCGTAGACAAGGTGTTCTCCTCTCCGGCCGTCGCCAACGGCGTCGTCTACGTGGGGAGCGATGACGGCAACGTCTACGCCCTCAACGCCACCACCGGGGCGCAGCTCTGGAGCTTCACGACAGTAAGCAGCGTGCACTCCCCTCCCGCTGTCGCCAACGGCGTCGTCCCCGAAGGAAGCTCTGACCACAACGTCGCCGCGACTGGAAGCCCCGTGTTCTCCTCTCCGGCCGTCGCCAACGGCGTCGTCTACGTAGGGAGCGATGACCACAACGTCTACGCCCTCAACGCCACCACCGGGGCCAAGCTCTGGAGCTTCACGACTAGTTACTGGGTTTACTCCTCCCCCGTCGTCGCCAACGGCGTCGTCTACGCGGGAAGCACTGACAACAAGATCTACGCCATCGGGAACGAAGCTGCAGCTTCAAGTCAGGGTACGAACAGCGTAGCTGCGGCCTTAAGTCAGGGTACGAACAGCGTAGCTGCGGCCTTAAGTCAGGGTACGAACAGCGTAGCTGCGGCCTTAAGTCAGGGTACGACGCCCGGCTTCGATGTCGTGCTCGTTTTTGCCGGACTCGTTTTTGCCGGACTCGTAATCGCCGCTTATGCAGTGAAGACATACCGATACTGAGTGGCCGAGCTTGCTGGTTAAAAAGGATTTATTAATGCATCTTTGGAGCTTGCGTTGCTCCGACCACGCCGGAAGCTCCGTGTACCGGGAGGCCGTCAGCCCAACCGTGAAGGCCACAGTCTAGTCGAGTCAACGGGTATAAAACATCGACGAGCGGTCCTGACGATGAGTGCGCATTTGCCACTCAGCGCGCCCGACGCATAAATCCCTTCATTGCAACCACGCTACTCCTTGTATGGTTTGCGTTCCACGCGGCAACGGTTGTTCCTTTGCGTTAGCATTGGTAAGCACCCATGGGGTCGAACCACGACCGCCTTGACAGCTCCATCGTGAATCGCCGTCCAAGCAGTGCTAGTCGCGCGGAAGCTCTGCGCGCATGCATTGACACCGCGCCGCACTTCACGAGCGGCCCTTCCCCTGCGATAAGATCGGTCTCTTCAGGGCCTCTCGTGGATGCAGGTTATAACAATAAGCTCGGGACGTAATTCTCTTAGCACATAACGACACGTTTTTCAACTTCCCACGAGTAGGGGATTACGCCGTGGTCGGTAGCATCGTTCGCGCTGCCTTCGATGGGGACGCCTAACAGCACAAGAATATGAAAATTGCGTTTATCGACATCTACAAGAGGATCCCCATTAGCAGCGGCGGCGATTGGTGGACGTTCCAGCTGTTGACAGATCTCGCACGAAATAATAGCGTTCACATGTTCTATACGTCTGAAAAAAGCTCAGAAGAGGGCTATTTGCCCAAGGAAATCAGTTTTGACACGCACTTTCTGCCATCACGGGTCAAGTGGAGCCGCTTGTCAACGTGGCTCGACATCATCAGGCCCGACATGTTGTGGGACAAAGCACAGATCCGCGATATCGAGGCAGATTGTGTGTTTACCTCGGTCTACGGATATCACATAGCTGCCTACGTTGCCAGCAAGAACGATGCGCCCCTCGTTCTCTTCATGCACGACGTTGCATGGCAATATGTGAACAGCTTAGGTTCGCCCTTGCATCTCCCGCTTCATATTCTCGAAAACTGGATCCTGAACAGGGTCGACGCCGTCATAACGATTAGTACGCGAGATTGTGACTATGCGGTCAAGCACGCTTCCTGCCGGGTTTTTCATATACCGCCACAACCCGATGCGCAAGTATTCAGGCCTGATGGCGCCCGTTATGATTACGGCGGCAATTTCTTCAACGTCGTCTTTTATGGGAGTTTGGATCGATATCAAAATCAGGTTGCTTTGACTTTTATAGCGAAGGAGCTGGTCCCGGCACTCGGACGTGAGCGCTCGAACGGTGCCTTCAAGGTGCACGTATTTGGTTCCGGAAAAGCTCCCGAAGACCTACTTTCCGGAACTGGAATCAACTTCATTGGCGCCGTAAGCGATCCAGGGCTATATATTAGGGGAGCGGACGCGATCATTATACCGATCAAGAATGCGAGTGGCGTCAAACTGCGAGCGGTAGAATCGCTCGCGTGCGGAAAGCCAGTTGTGGCGACGCCCGAAGCAGTCCAAGGGCTTCCTGAGGATCTGAGGGCCATGACCTATATGGCCATTACGGCAGAAGAATTCGTGGAAGCGCTCAAAGGTATTCGCGACGGGAGGTTGGCAAACAAAACGAATTCCTCGCTTGTTCTCCGCAGTATGCAGCAAGACACTGTCGATGACGTCCTTAGCTACGTGTCGAAAAAACCACAAGTGCCTGCCGTTGAGTCGAAATGAAGATCCTCGTGGTAGCTCCGCTTCCGCCTTACCATCGCGGCGGAATAGAAAGGGTCGTTGGTGAGCTCGCACAGCGGTTATCGCGCGATTACGATGCCGAAGTACACGTGTGGTCAGGAACCCTCGGTCACGCCAGAACCTGCGACTGGAATGGCGTGCAGGTGAGAACGTATCAGACGAGCAAGCGAGCTGCGTATGCGTCTTTAAGAATGTTTAGTGACCTCAAACGATTAGCAGCCGACTTTGACGTTGTCCACGCGCACGGTTCGAGCACTTTGATCCCGCTCGTGGCCGCCTTGACCGCCGGTCGCACGCCGCTCGTTATTTCGCCTCATTTCCACCCACAGGCGTCGAATAAGCTCCTTGGCATAATCAAGCCATTCTATGAAGGCGTTGTTGATCGTTACACGTTGGACAGGGCGAACAAGGTTATCTGTGTCTCCGAAACAGAGAGCGATCTGATCCGCAGGCGTTTTGCTATTGCGGATAAAGTGGTCACTATCTGCAACGGGGTGAACGCTGATGAGATCCGAAGCGCAAAGCCCTATGACTTTGATGGCGAGCTCGTTCTTTACGTCGGTCGGCTGGAGCGATATAAGAATATACAGCGCGTTGTGGAAGCTTTCGCTCAGCTGCCAAAGCGATTCTCGTTTTATATCGTGGGTGAGGGCCCGTACAAGAGTCGGCTTGAAGCGCTTATCCATCACTGCGGCCTTTCGGAACGAGTAAAGCTGCTCGGGGCGTGTCCTGATATCGAGTTGTATAGGTGTATGAGGACGAGTGCGCTGCTTGTGAATCTCTCTGAAATCGAGGCTTTTGGCATAACGGTGCTCGAAGCCCTGGCTGCTGGGACGCCGGCACTCGTCAACGACAAGCTCGCTTTGCGCGAGCTTGCACGGCGCTTTAACGGCGCCGTGTTTTCGATACCCGTAGAAGCAGTCAGCGCTCGTGAACTAGCTCAAACGATACGCGATATCGCTGGGATAGACATCGGCTTGGTCGATCTGAACGATTTTCGGTGGGACCGGATCGCAGCGCAAACGTTAGACGCATACAAGGAAGCCCGCAACGCGTCAGCGAGAGCGTGAAGACGTCGCTTTGTTACTGAGTTCACAATCGAACTAGAGCGTCGGACAGCTCACGGAAAAAGGGTGAGTATAAAGGACTTAATCGATATCCTTAAACCGTGAATGAGACGCGTATGAATAGCAAAATGAACTCGGTGAAGGCTGCTGTCTATGCCCCGTACATTTATCGATGGATGTTCGACTTTGTTCGCGAGCTGTCGGACTTGTTGGGCGAAGTTCGGTTCTACTCGCGCGGCACTTATGGGAACTATCCGTGGAAGCAGTACGAGCGGCGCGTGCGTTTGATGAATAAACAACGCCTTTTCAGCGATGTTATAGATTATCTGCGCTACCGACCAGATTTCATCATATTGCTCGGCTCAGAAACGCCCCTTTCGCTTATCCTTTACCTGTTATCTAAGATCGTACGAGTGAACCCAGTGCTTATCGTGGAAGAGAATCGTGAAAGGACATTTTCGAGCGTAGTGTTGCGCTACCTTGCACGCCTGAAACGGCTCTTCGTAGTCGCCACGCACAGGAACGCGCGTGTGCTGGTTGCCGAATCTGAACCGGCTAGGGAGTATTTGCTGAGGATGGGCTGCGCACCTGAACGCATACACGTCATTCCGCACGGTACGAATACGGTCGATTTTCAGCCTCGCCCGAAGAGCGAGCAACTAGCGAAATTGCTAGGGCTTTCGGCGAACGACTTACGTGCGAGCATCATTCTGTTCGTGGGGGAGTTTAGCGAGTATAAAGGAGCGGAGTTCATGGCGCAGGCAATCCTCACGTTCCCGAATCCAGGCGCGGCTATTTTCTTAATCCCCTCGCAAGGATCTATCTTTTTTAAGCACGAGTCACAGTTCAACGCAATGAAAAACGTTTATGCATATCCGTCGCTGGACGATGAATGCATGCCGCATCTTTACAATCTCTCCGATATCGTCGTCGTGCCGTCCAAGCTGTGCGAAGCGGGGAGCAGCGATCGCTCTCCAAACTCGCTGATAGAGGCAATGGCATGCGGCAAGGCCGTCATAGGGACAGCAGTCGGCGGAATCCCCACAATTATGGACCAGACCGGGCTACTTGTACAGCCCAACGACTCGACTGCGATAGTTCAGGCGATTTCAGAGTTGACTGCGGATACGCAACTGCGTGAAATCATGGGCAAGGAGGCGCGGATGCGCGCAGTTACCACGTTGAACAACCATGTTTACGCGAGGTGCATCTTTGAGCTTTGGAAGCGGGCGGCACATGGATAGCGACAGCAAGGACGAGCCACGGCGGGATCGCTGGTCGGTGCTTCATTTGATCAACGCGTTTGATGCGCGATACCAACGTGATCAGCAGCAGATCGTAGACCTGCAGCGCCGAAGGGGGTATGACGTAACTGTCGTCACCTCTCGCTACGACGATGAGTCGAATCGACGCGACGTGCGCTTTTTTCAGGACGCCGAAAAACAGCTCGACGGCGTGAAAATCTTTCATACCCACAGCTGTAAAATCCCTCTGGGTACCTCACAGCCCGCGGTTATCTATCGCCCAAACTCGGCGGTATTCAAACCGTATGACATCACGCACATCCACGGGCTAACATCCTACTCGTGTGTGCTCGGCTGTTTGTCTAAGAGAGTCAATCGCACAAGGTTGGTGACTCGCTCGGATCTCTCGCAAGAGGGCTATGCTCTTTTGAAGAATAATGCTGCTTGGAGATCCGTTTTTTTTATGTTGCTTAGATCAATCGACGCAGTGTATGCTTACACGGACTTGGAAAAAGCCGTCTTGGTCGACGTGGGAATCCCGGAAGAAGATATTTGGGTCGTCCCTCTTGGCGTGCGGCTCGAGCAGTTTAATGAACCCGCCTCGCGCGAGGATGCGGGCCATACGCTAACGATCGGTTATATCGGTCGCTTCGATCGACTGAAAGGCGTGCACCGACTCGTTGCACCACTCAGCAAGATACTGAGAGAATACGAATTTGTAAGAGTCGCATTTGCTGGACCCAAGCACGACGTGCGGTACGCGAATAACGTCTTGAATCAAATGCGTGCCCTGCCGAATTTCTCTTACCTAGGACGTCCCGTCGAAACGCCTCCCTTCTATCACAGATGTGATATCATCGTCATTCCATCGCTTTATGACACCGGCACGATTGTTGCGCTCGAAGCTATGGCGTCGGGTAAAGCCATTATTGCATCAAACGTGCGCCCATTAAATGAGTATCTCGAACACGGAGTTTCGGCGCTACTGGTAGAAACAGAAGAAGAGATCTATAGCTCCTGCAAACGGCTGATTGAAGACTCCGACCTTCGAGCGAAACTCGGCGCGGCAGCACGAAAAGAGTCAAGTAAGTACAGTGACCTAACAATGATCAGAAAGCTGGAGCAGATCTACGCTTGCGTCAGTGAGCGGTGAACGGCGATCGTAGCGCACATCGTTCGGAGAGGAAACGGCAGGAGTCTTTAGCACATGACCCGACCATTTTACGAGGTCCTAGCGCGAGTGTTGGATTCGGCGACACGAACGTATTTAGCGACCATTGGTTTGATCGTGTCAGCCGCCGTGTGCGTCGTTAACCTTCTCACGTTCAACTCATATTACGTCTTTGTCACGTTCCTTACCCTGTTCGCTGCCTGTGCCCTCTATATCGGACTGCGCAAAAGACTCAAATCGAAGGCCGCCGTATCTGTGATGCATCTGAGCGCGGAAGCAGAAAGCCGGACCCATAAGATCGTTAACATTGTGTTTGTCTGTTTTGCGAGCGTATGTGTCGTCGTGCTCAGTGCGGCGGTTTATTCTCGTCCTGTGTTTTTTCTCGTTCTGGCCTCTGTTTTGGCAGCGCTCATTGCAATAGAGATCGCGATTACCACGGATTCTCGGCACGTTCCCAGCGTGCTGTTTAAGATCATCGTGTTGGGAATACTTATCCGGGCAAGCGCGTATTTTGAGTTCCCTAGCACGATATCGGTCGATCCGTATTATCACGTCGGCTTTATTCAGTTCGTTCTCGACCATGGCTACATTCCTGCGCACGCTGCCCCATATAATCTTCTCGAGTACCCGAGTCTGCCGATTTTTCACATGTTGGTCGCGGCTGTATCGTTAATCACCGGACTCAGCGTGTTTAATAGCTACTTTTTCGTCGGCATCATTGAATGTGTTAGCGTGGTATTCATCTTCCTCATTGGCAGGGCAGTATTAAATGTGCGCAGCGGCCTGCTAGCAGCTCTTCTGCTCGTGATCGCCAATCAGTTCCTGCTATGGGGCACCATTATCACGCCGGAGACGCTCGGCATCGTGTTAACACTCGTCGTAATCGCTGCGTTATTCCTCGTTCCGCGAGATGATATGGTAAGTTTTACGGTCCTTCTCCTTGTTCTGTTTGCGGGCATACTGCTTACACACGAAGGGACGTCGCTCTATACCGTTTTGGTACTCATCATCATCGTCGGCTCGTTTGCATTCGTCAGCAAGCTACTCAGCGTAGCGGATGTCCGACACGAAATACAAGATGTGAGGGCCGTCTCTTCACACTTGCGATCCCTCGCACTCTTGGTGGTATTATTTGGCGCGAGCATCATAAGCTATTGGATCTTTACCGGCGGTTCAGCTTTGAGCCGGGCTATAGCGGTCGTACGCGGAGGCGTCTCCCCGTCGAGCGCTCTAACATCGCCAGCAGCCGCCGCGTCCTCAGCAGGGGTGGCAGCGGCGGCAGCTGCAGCGGTGCCTAGCATACCGGCCTCAGCGCTTCCGATCTGGTCTGATTTGCCCGTGCTGATCCTCATTTTCTTTGCCACGTTTGGATTTCTGTACATTCTAAGCGCTAAACGAAAAAAAGCGCTGACAGTCGCGTGGATTGGTGCGTCAGCTCTAATACTGGCCATTACTGTGGGCGTCTACTTTTTAGGCTCAGCCGTGTCGCAACCCGAGCGATGGATCGTGTATCTCCAGGTGTTCATGGTGATTCCTGCAGCAGTCGGCATTCTGACGCTCGGCTCTCTTGTAAATCCGCGAAAAGGTATTGCTGTGATTTTTTCGGCGGTGCTGTTCCTGGGCTTTGTTAGCGTAACTCACCCAAATGTGAAGGTTGCGAGCGAATTGCCATGGGACCAAGTCCCTCGGATTGTGCTCCTCCCATCAGAAGTGGCCGCTGCACAGACGATCGCAAATAAAACGGAGGGACAACTAATACGCACGGATCTTGCCTATGCTCCGATCTTTAAATATCAATACAACGTGTCGAACGTCACTCTGTTCCAACCCTTATCGGCCATCAGTGGGTTCTCCGATAACAACAGCAGTTGGGTACTACGGCTCGAGATTGCCAGCAATCCATACATAGCGAGCAAGGGTCCAGTGTCTAAGCTCGGAGCAGGTGCATACAACTCCATTGAAGCTACCCAAAACGTGATCTACGATGCCGGTACGGTCCAGGTCGTGACCCCGCGAAATACTACGTTATGACCACGAACCGCTGGCGACGCTCTCGTTTGCGCTGACCGTGAAGCAGATACAAAGTCTTGCGCCACGACGCACAGTAGCGCGGCGAACACTGTCGCTGAGCTGGTTCCACTCTTGTTTGCGTTCACTCGCCCGCTTACCATAACCGTTATATGAACGGTACGCATGTAGCTAGCTAGAGCCCCCGCCGCCCTCTTGCGCCACAACGGGCACTCGATACACGAACGAAACGTCCTGACAAGCCATGCAGGTTTGCGCTATAACGGTTGCTTATAACAATCCGGAGGAGCTTGCGCGCTTGCTGCTTTCGCTGCAAAGTCAGACGAGCCTGAACGGATTAATTCTGCTCGACAATTCGCGCGAAGAGTATCTCAATGAAAACGAGGCAATATTTCGAACGCAGGAGGATCGTTACCAATTCACTCACTTAGTCCACCCGAGAGAAAACATAGGCTCGGCCGGAGCCTTTTGTCAAGGAATGAAAATCGCGCACGAAAAAGGGTTCGATTGGATCTGGCTGCTTGATCAGGACGGTACTGTTGAAAACGGCTGTTTAGCCTCTCTGCTGCGAAACACTGGGCAAGCAGACATCTTATGTCCTCAAATCGTACATATTGACAATCCAGCCATCGTTCTGCCCCAATCTGGAGCAATACAGAATTTATGGGGTCGAATGGTCTGGATTGCATTCACCAAGAGTCGCAATATCGCTTTTTTTGCGACGCACGGAGTACTGATTTCGAAGTCCGTACTTGACCGGATAGGATACTACGACCCGCGCAACTTCTTTGTCGGCTCTGAGGACAGCGACTATGCGTTTCGAGCAACTGCCGAACACATGGTGATCCGCCTTGTGGTTGAAGCCGAAGCTCGCCATCCAGATGCCCGCCACAGAAGTATCGAAAAAAGACGCGGTTTGACTGAGGCTGGAGTGATCGACAACATTTCTGCCGAACGAGGTGGAGTTGCTGCCGACCATCTGCGCGCTCGTCTGCTTTTGAAGCTCCAACAGTCGACTCTCTGTGGTTCGCGTTTGCTTCCTGAACACTTAGGCTACGTGGACAGCAGGCTATTGGGCGATAAAAACTGCCGTAAGACACAAGGTTCTGCTAGCTTGTCGTACGCGTACTTGGCAACGAAACGATTGACCTCCTTCCAGCTCGGAGTCGCGTGTACGTACTCGCTCCTCATCGCATTGTTTCGTAAGCTCATAAGCGACGGAAGAATCAGTTTAAAGGGAACAGTCTCGATGTACGCTATCTGTCTGCGAAGCAAGCTAAGGAAGGAATGGCCCTTTGAATCCGTTGAACAGTTTTGTATGCGTCTTGCTGAATAGGCAGGTTAATCGTGTTAGCGTCGTCATTCATGCGACCGCCCCTTAAGTTCATGGCAGTTTGACTTCGGATGCGGGGAGAGCGTCAAAAAGGGCTCTACGTGCTTGGCTCTGTCGACTTTTGTTTTCCATTTCTGTCAGGAGTTGGGGCGCTTGGTAACACTACAGCGCTTTGACAGTAAAATAATCACTGCCACAGCTACGCTCGAGCATTGCACCAAACATATAAAGCACTCAGAATTCATGCGGTAAGACAGGCAACCGGTCAAGCGAATACGATACGCGGTGTAGCACCGAGGGCGTGAAAGAGCAAATGAAACCCATTAGCACCTTCGCAGATCTTATCCTCGTATTCGGTCTCGCGCTTGCAGCCCTCGTCGTCGCTAGTGTTCCAGCGCTCAGCGTAACGGTAGCTCGCCCCATCATTGGCGCAATAGCCGTTCTTTTCGTTCCAGGGTACGTATTCATTGCAGCGTTGTTTCCCCAAAAAACGACCCTAGGAAACGGCGTGAGGTTGGCGCTTTCTTTTGGCGTCAGTATTGTGATCGTGCCGCTCCTTGAACTGGCCCTCAATTACACCCGGTGGGGCGTCCGACTGGGCCCGACACTTGTCGTCCTTGTTGTTTTTACACTGGTGTGTGTTATAGTGGCGAGCGTTCGTCGACATCAACTGCCGCCCGAACACCGCTTCGCGGTCAATTGGCCTGTGTGGCACCATTCGGACGGCCGAGAGGCCCGTCCCGCAACGTTCGATCGAATGCTCTCGGTCGTACTCGTTATCGCGATAATGGCGTCGGTCGCCGTCGCGAGTTATGCCCTCGCAACGCCAAAGCCCGACGAGCACTTCACTGAGTTTTACCTTCTTGGCGCTAACGACACGCTCGGTAATTACACCACGAATTACACGGTGGGGGTCCCAAGCCCGGCGACGGTCGTGATCGTCAATCACGAAGCGCGGGACGTCACGTACAATCTGGTCGTCTCGGAGAATAATAGCACGCAACACGCGGTCGTCTATTCAGAACAGGTGGTCATTCCCGACGGCCAGCAATGGGAAAAGCAGATAGCCCTCATTCCCACCCTACAAGGGGACAACGTAAAACTTGATTTTGCGCTTTACGCAGAGCATACGGCCGCTGAGCCATATCGGGACGTTCACCTGTGGGTGAACGTATCGACATAACGTCGCGTGTGGGCACTGATCCGCACGAGGTCGCCTCACGCTTCCAGCGGCGTTGCTCATACCATCTTCGCGGCACAAGAAAACATTTATCAGCAAGCGCGAAGGAATGAGATCGATTGCGTGAATCGTAAACTTCTTACTTGGGTCCTCGCGGCCGTCTTGATCCTCGCGGTTTGCGGAACGATACTGATTATCGTACTTCCGCAACCATCCGAACCGTTTACTGAGCTGTACCTTTTAGGTGCGAGCGGAAAAGCCTCAGACTATCCGACGAATCTCACCGTCGGCGAGACGGCTAATGTGACCGTCGGTGTCGTCAATCACGAAAACGCGAACGTCAACTACACGCTGGTTGTAACGCTGACCAACAAAACCGTTACGACTGAATCGTTTAGCCTCGCTAACAACCAGACATGGCAAGGCTCGATCTCATTTACGGCCACCACCCGAGGCGCGGGGCAAAAATTGGAGTTTGATTTGTACAAAGGGGGCGAAACTAACGTGTATAGGTCAGTATACCTTTTTGTCAGCGTAACCTGACCAAACAGACGCGTGTGTGGGTTCTCGTGCTGGAGTACTCAAGCAACAAGATCGGCTGCGTGACGTCTCGCGCGGCCGCGGTGCGTTTGACCGAAGATCCGAGGGTGTGAGACGGAAATATTCAGTCGCGAAGAAAGCCTCCGTTAAATGGGAACGTGCGTCATCGCCAGCCGATCGGCATTCGAGCGTGACGGCACATTCTTATACAGGTAATACGATCAACGAACTACTGATTGAAAGGATAGTGGGATCATGCCGACGACACTGATAACCGGCATTACGGGACAAGACGGCTCATATCTGGCCGAATTTCTCCTCGAAAAGGGCTATGAAGTCTACGGTCTAGTGAGGCGGCTAAGCACTCCCAATGAAACGCGAATCAGGGCGCATATAGATGACCTCGTGCTGCTCGAGGGCGATCTCACCGACCAGTCGTCACTCAACGTCGCGGTGCAGACCGCCATGCCTGACGAGGTCTACAACCTCGCTGCACAATCGTTCGTTGCCACGTCCTGGAATCAACCTCTATTGACCGGTGAAGTGACGGGGCTTGGCACCGTGCGCGTGCTGGAAGCCGTGCGGCACTTCAGCCCTAACGCGCGTTTCTACCAAGCCTCAAGCAGCGAGATGTTTGGCACTTCCCCGCAGCCGTTGAAAAGCGAGGCTACGCCATTTCACCCCCGAAGCCCATATGCCGTTGCAAAAGTGTATGGGCATTACGCTACGATCAATTATCGCGAGAGCTATGGGCTATATTGCTGCAACGGCATCCTCTTCAACCACGAGTCTCCGCGGCGCGGCATTGAGTTCGTAACAAAGAAGATCTCAGACGGGGTCGCGCGCATCGCCTGCGGCCGGGCGAACGAGCTTCGCTTGGGCAACCTCGACGTGCGCCGCGATTGGGGCTTTGCCGGCGATTACGTGAAAGCAATGTGGCTCATGCTGCAGCAGGATGAGCCTGATGATTACGTGATCGCCACCGGCAAGAGCCATTCGGTCAGGGAATTCGCCGCGCTTGCCTTCGATCACGTCGGCTTAGACTGGGAGAAGTACGTCACAATCGACGAGCGATTTATGCGGCCCGCAGAAGTACCTGATTTGCGGGGAGACGCGTCAAAAGCCCGTGCCAGGTTGGGCTGGGCGCCTGAGACCTCGTTTGAGGCACTCGTGCATATGATGGTGGGGGCCGATGTGGCACGATACAGCAAGGCCTGAGCGATTTGCGCTGATTTTTCTCTCTACCGGGCACGCCGTCTCCATTGAACACGTCGAAGCCGACCGCGAGTTACCGATGGGCGAGCATCCGAAATGAAGGTGACGTTGATTCGAGGGCGGGGGATAGAGCCAGGCATCAACAAGATAGCGAAAGCGCTGGCAACGCACGGCTATTCGGTCAAACTGCTGATTTGGGATCGCGATCGCACCGCGGAACCATACAATGCCGCGCTGTACCCGACGTACAAGTGCACGATACGAGCCCCGTACGATCGGCCGGCTGCGCTGCTGTATCTGCCGCTCTGGTGGGCATATGAGCTCGTATTCCTTTTGCGCGACGATAGCGATGTCATACACGCGAGCGACTTTGATACGCTCTTCCCGGCCATACTCGCCAAACTCATCGGGAAGCGAAAGCTCTGTTATTTCATCTACGACTTCTATGCAGATAATCTGCCCGACGGGGGATTTCAGGGGCTGAGAAAGGGCATTAGGTGGTTCGTCGCGTACCTTGAGCGCACGGGAATCGGCTTTGCGGACGTGCTGTTTTTGGTGGACGAGTCGCGCTTTGAAGAGGTCGACGGAGCACACATTAAGAAGCTCTATTACGTGTACAACTCCCCGATTGACTGGGTAGCGAAGCTGAGTGCGAGGACGTCAGGTACCGCATCGGGTGGGGCGCCCGACGAGATGGTCATATTCTATGCGGGGGCGATGCACGGCTCACGCGGGCTTAACTACATGTTCGATGCGGTGAGCCGTGTCGAAGGCGTGCGGCTCAAAGTGGCAGGGCCGATCACTGACAATGAACGGGTTCTTGACGAGCTGAACCGAGTCGGGAGCAAGGCGCAGTATCTCGGGTTCTTGCCCTCGTACGACGACGTCATTAGGGAGACGCTGAAGGCGGATCTCTTGTTCCGGTTTAACGACCCTAGGGTCCCCAAGACGAAGTATGAGAGCCCCTATAAACTGTTTGAAGCGATGATGTGTGGAAAGCCGATCATCGTAAGCGATGAGAGTGCAATGGCGAACATCGTTCGAAAGGAGCAGTGCGGGGTGGTGGTGCCGTACGGCGACGTGCCCGCACTCACGCACGCGCTGAAAACGTGCAGGGAGGACCCGCAGCTTCGCGCCGAGCTGGGCAACAACGGGCGTAAGGCGTATGAAGAACGGTACAGCTGGGCGATTATGGAGGAACGCGTGCTTAACGGCTACCACTCTCTTGATCAGCGTGCGCGCGCAGTTTGAGGATTGCCGTGAATATCTTAGACATCACTATTCACGTAGGCCTCTCGCAGCCGAAGAATGGGGCACAGGAGAGGTATGCCAATCTGGCGAGACAGCTCACCGCCAGAGACAACAGCGTCATTGTGCTCGAAGCCGCGGAGTTCGTTGATCCTCAAGACGCGAGGCTCGCCACGATTTATTCGTACAGCGATCTCAAGTTCGTCGGTCGGACGCTGCGCGTTTTTCGCGACCTCGCACCGAGTTTTACGCGTAGCGTCATACGAATACTGCGTGAGAACGCTGTCGACCTCATTCAGATATCGCATCCGAGCGGTGCACTCGCCGTGAAGCTCGCCACTCTGCTGACGGCCAGCGGTGCTCCGCTTGTCTATGCCCCTCACAACGTTGAATCGGAGCTCGTGCGCGAGACTTTTTCCAACGACCTCCGGTATACTAGGATCGAACGGTTCGTCCTTCCGCGCTATATCTTCCTGCTTGAGCTGCTCGTCTGCCGGTTTGTCGCGCAGCACGTTATCGCGGTAAGCGAGCGCGATAGGGACCTCATCATCAGGCAGTTCCGACTTGCACCTACAAAGATAAGCGTCATACCGTCCGGCTGTAGCTTGGATACGTTGCCGACCGACGAGGAGAAAGCTCGCGCGCGGCGTGAGCTGGGTATAAGTGAGCACGCGCGCGTCATCGTGTTTCACGGCTACTACCCGTACCCACCCAATCGCGAAGCGTTTGACATCATTGAGCAGTACCTCGCACCTCGATTACGAACGGTCGACTCAAAGGTCTTGTTTTTGGTGGGCGGGGCCGGCGCCCCGATATTTGAGCGAAAGAATGTGCACTCCGTCGGCTTCATCGAGGACTTGCGGCGCTTTCTCGCGACAGCAGATATCGCAATCGTGCCAATAGTCGCCGGAAGCGGAACGCGGCTAAAGATCTTTCAATACATGAATAGGGGACTTCCCATCGTAACCACTGAAAAGGGTATTGAAGGCGTAGCAGCACACAACGGGGAACACGCGCTCATCGTGCCGAGTGTCAACGAACGATTCGTTGATAAAGTCGTGTGCCTGCTTGAAACTGAAAGCGAACGAGCACGGTTGGGTGCTAACGCGCGAAGGCTGCTTGAAGCGCAGTACACGTGGGATGCCATCGGCGCGCAATTGCTACGCGTGTACAAGCGCGTACTGGAGGGCCACCATGGTCATTAATCCTCTCCTGATGAACGATTGGCCGCGCAAAAGGATGCTTGTGACAGTCCTTACCCTGCAGTTTCTTGTCTGGGCCCTTGTCGGACTCGACGCGGCAGGGGTGCAGATACCGCTCTTGCGGGGCCTCTTTGCCTCTGTGTACCTCTTGTTCGTTCCCGGTATGCTCGTCCTTCGGGCCCTCCGCCTGCACCATATGGGCGGCGTGCGCACCCCGCTCTTCGCGGTTGGCCTGAGCCTCGCGCTTGTCATGGGGGTGGGACTTTGCATGGCAACGCTGTATCCCCTTCTTGGGTTCGCACGGCCGCTCGCGCTTGTCCCTGTTGTGATGACGGAAGGCGTAATCATCACCTTCCTCGCCGTACTGAGTTATTGGCGCGACCAGGGTCCAACTGAGGACGTCATCATCGATCGACGTGACGCGCTCACGCCGCCTGTGTTAGCGCTGTGTGTGCTCCCCTTTGTGAGCATATTTGCAACATACGTGATGAATGCGTACGGCAACAACGTGCTCCTGCTTGCGCTCATCATCATCATCGCGATCACGGCGCTTTGGATCGGCACGTCGCCATCAGTTCCAAAGGAACTCTATCCACTCGCGGTATTCGTCATCGCGGTCGCGCTCCTCTACCACGGATCGCTGATCTCGCCGTACGTCTGGGGGTGGGACATCCAAAAGGAGGTCTATACTGCGAACGCTGTCCTTACCAACGCGCAGTGGAATATGCACGCGCCGGGCGCAACCAACTCCGTGCTGAGCGTTACGCTGCTCGCTCCGCTTATCTCAATCGTGTCAGGCGTGAGTGTGGTGTGGATCTTCAAGGCGATCTACCCCCTCTTGTTTGCTCTGGTTCCGGTCGGCCTGTTCGTCGTGTTCCAAAAACAGACGAGCGACCGAGTCGCTCTCTTGGCCTCCTTCTTTGTCATCTTTTTGTTCACTTTCTTTACCGAAATGCCGGCGCTCGCGCGGCAGGAAATCGCCGAGCTGTTTCTGGTCCTGCTCCTGATCTTGCTGGTGGACAAAGGCGTCGGAGGCGCGGCTGGAAAAGCGCGCCTTTACGCGCTCTACACCATATTTGCCGTGTCAGTCATTGTGTCGCACTACGCGCTCGCGTTCATCTTCATTGGGTATCTCGTCGTCGCGTGGCTGCTGCTCTTTCTCGTCGATAACCCGGCAATGCGCCGGCTCTATCGAATCGCCCACGTGGAGGCGCCTGCTAAGACCTCGTCTCGACCGAAACGGATGCTCACACTGCCCTTCATCTTGGTGTTTGTCGCCTTAACGGTCGTGTGGTACGCGACTCTCGGGTCTGCGGCGCTAAGCGATGGAATCGATCAAGCGTTCGCCCAGGTCAGCCACACGCTTTTTACGTCCTTAAACATCCCCCTCGTAATCGGGATCAGCGCTGCGGCGTACGCCTGCGCGCTCGCGATTGTCTATATGCTCGCCGTAAGAGCCCAGCGGAAAGCGCCGAAGTCGCCCCGATTGTTTGGGGCACTTGCGGTCGTCTTGTCCGCATCGCTCGCGTTAGCGCGCTATAACGGGATTTCCATCAACGAACTGCTTGAGATTGGGATGCTCTCGCCTCTTCATGAGATAGCGGAGTTCCTCTACCTGCTTGGTCTGCTCCTCATCTTTGTGGGCCTTGCCGCACTCGCGCTCCGCCGTTGTCGTTTCAAGTTTGATCAGGAATTCGCGGCGCTCGCGCTCGCGAGCTTTGTGATATTGATGACAGCCGTCGCCATTCCGATTTTGGCAAGCACTATCGATACGACGAGGCTCTATCACATTTCAACGCTTCTGCTTGCCCCCTTCTGTGTTACTGGAGCGCTGCTGATCGGGGTGGTTCCCGGGCGCTTGCGCGCGAAACGGCGTGAAAAGACAGGCGTGACCCTCGCTTACAAGCTCGTCGCGGCACTCTTCGTCATAATGTTGTTGTTTAGTACTGGGTTCATCTATGAGGTCACCCAGCAGGATCCAACGTCGTTTTTCTTAAATAACGCCATTGATGCTGCGAGCTTTAATCAGAGAGAAGTGGTTGCGGCTCAGTGGCTCTTCGAGGTGAAAGGCGCTGGCACAGGTACGGCTGGACTGCCCGTGTATGCCGACGTATATCGCGGCCTTCTCTGGACCAGCTTTGATTTGAACCATTCGCTCGGAACGCTCGGAAGTCACGCGGCGAAAACGCCACGCGCGGGGTACGTCTATCTAGGGACTTTCAATCTGCTTACTGGGACGAGCGCGCAGCTGTATCCCGCAAAATCATTCCTCAACGGCACGCTGATCTACCACGCGAGTTTGGCCGGTATCGCTGATACTCGTAATCGTGTTTTTGACGACGGAGGCGCCGTCATTTATTATCACTAACGGGGGCGACGTGTGCGCACCTCGTCCTTCGTCTGTCGCGCGGATAGCATCCGATTGGATTCAGGCGCAAGCGGTTCCGAAGAACGCGGCTCTGCGTCCGGCGGGCACGTAGGGGCGAGCGTTCGCGCGGAGTCGGAGCACCTGGTGCATCCGGGCTGAAGCTGGCGTTTCTTACGTTGTGCAAAGGCAGCACGCGGAGTAGCGTCAGTTCATGTATCTATTTATAACAGAGCGCACCCAAAGAAAATGGGAGAGTGTGCGGCCTTGCACGTCGCATGAAGCATAACGATGCCCGTTCAAAACGAATTCGACGGCGCGAAGCAGCCTGCTAATCGTGCGGCCGGCGCTGCTATACTGGCGACCAGCGCAGGCGGCAGCATGGTGGCGATCCCCGCGTATAACGAAGAGCTCACCATAGGTAGCGTTGTCGCCCGTGCACGGCGCCACGCGGACCGAGTCGTCGTCGTCGACGACGGCTCTGATGATAGTACCGCAGAGGTGGCTGAGCTGGTCGGCGCCGAGGTCTTTCGGCACCTCGCGAACGAGGGGTACGGCAGTGCCATCCGCGATTGTTTTGAGATAGCGCGAGACTGCGACGTCGACGTGCTCGTGACGCTCGATGGGGACGGACAACACAATCCCGATGACATCCCGCAGCTTATCGACGAGATGCGAGAAAGCGGCGCCGATATCGTGATTGGCTCACGCTTTGCGCGTGGCATGAGCAGCAGAATGATTCCTCGGTACAGGAAATTTGGGCTGAAAGTCCTCAATCACGCAACGACGCTGAGCTCCGGTTTGAAGGTCACCGATTCGCAAAGTGGGTTTCGCGCATACTCGCGCAAGGCGCTTCACGCGATCGACTTGAACCAGAACGGCATGGGTGTGAGTTCTGAGATTATCATCAAGGCGGCCGATAGCAAGCTTACTATCAAAGAAGCGGGAATTGTGACCCGCTACGACGGTATTCGCGTATCGAGCAAGGGCCCCGTCCGCCACGGGCTCGATGTCATCAACTCGATCGTGCGCTTAATCTCTCAAAAGCACCCAATACTCTTCTTCGGCGTTCCCGGGCTTTTCTTCCTGGCCGCAGGCTTAGTCCTATTTCTTCGCGCGCTTGACGTGTTCAATCGCACCAACAACCTGATCACTATCTATATGCTCGGATGGCTTTTCTGTGTCGCCGTGGGTCTTTTTGGGGTGCTTGCCGGACTCTTGCTGTGGTCCGTCCAGGATATCAACGCGCGGGCCAGAAGGTGAGCGACCGCTGAGCGCTCGGGCTGGGGGTGAAAAGCTTCATATGCGGCTGCGCTCAAGTTTCATCGTGAGACGTCGGTGGCAGACCGTGGCGATCTCCCTTGTAGCGTGTCGTGAAAATGGCCGAAGAGTACCTCGTTAGCATTGTTATCGTGACGTACAACAGCGCGGACTACGTCGAAGCGTGCATCAATTCTATCTACGCCCGGCATGGTCGAGGAGTCTACGCGCTCGAGATCATCGTCGTTGACAACCATTCAAGCGATGAAACTGTTCGAATCCTGAAAGAACGATTCTCGTCCGTGGCATTGCTCAAAAACGACGAGAACTACGGGTGGGGCCGCGCCAACAATCAGGGCGTCGCTCGTGCCACGGGCGATTTTATCGTTATCTTGAATCCCGATACGCTGGTCGAGGAGGGCTGGTTAGACGCGCTAATAGGGCCTCTTATCGGGCGCCGAAGGTTGTTGACCACCCCTAAGATTTTGATCTACGATGGCTCCACAATCGGCAATTGCGGAAACATCTTACATTTCACCGGCCTCGCATTCACGAGAGGATATGGCGCAGATAAAGACGCGTGTGCCGTTTCGGAGCCAGTGAGCTACGTTTCAGGGTGCTGCTTCGCCGTGCGCAGAGACGAGTTTCTGCAACTGGGCGGCTTTGATGAGGCCCTCTTTCTCTATCACGATGATCTTGATTTTACGTGCAAGGCGTATCTTGCTGGATTTGAATCGCTCTACGTCCCTACGTCAATCATTCGGCACGATTACCGACTCAATGTCGCTCCGGAGAAGTTTTTTCTGCTGGAGAAAGGACGCTACGTTTTTCTCAGAAAATACCTGTCGACCGGCGATGTGCTAAGATTCGTGCCGTCGCTCGTCGTGTCAGAGGTGCTCAGTTTCGGCTTTGCCGCCAAGCTAGGCTTTCGAGGGGTCTTGTGTAAGCTGCGCGCAGCGCGCGAGGGCCTTTTCGATGACGTGCCTAGGCTTCGCGGCGACAAAGAGAACTTATTCAAGCATTTCAGCCGAACCATACCCACCGATCAGCTGACGACCAATCGCATTGAACGAGCTGGCGTGCGTCTTGCAAATCGGATTTTCGTGCTCAATTATGGGCCGCAGATTGAATCAAGTGGCTGATACCTTCCTTGCTCTGCGTTTGCGCACCTCTTGAAGCGATATCCGTATCTCTTCTCCTTAGCACTGCGCACAAATCCGTTCGACCCGACCGCTTCGCCCGTGATCAAAGACACAGGCTGATTCCCTGCAGCAGCATCAAAGACGCCGTGCACACAGTACGGCAAACGCAGGCCGTTGCACGCCTCGATCCCGAAAATTATTCGACGTCGATAATCTTAAGCTCCGTTGCAAGCGCGGGCAGGAAGGTTCCCACGTCCGTGACGATCCCGATAGCCTGCGCCGTCCCGCGATCGATGAGCTTTGTCACGGTGGCCGGATTAATGTCGACGCAAATCGTTTTGACGTACGAGGGCAGCATGTTGCCGACGGCGATGGAGTGTAGCATAGTGGCCATCATAAGCACGAGGTCAGCATCTTTGAGAAGCTCCCGCATGGCATCCTGAGCCGCCATAGTATCCGTAATGACTTCGGGCAACGGGCCGTCATCGCGGATGGACCCAGCAAGCACGAAGGGCACGTTATTGACGACGCTTTCGTACATGACACCACTTTTTACGAGCCCCTGGCGCACCGCCGCTGTAATCGACCCGGAGCGGATCACCTCACTGATGGCGTAGAGGTGGTGTTTGTGTCCCTCGCTGACCAGTTCGGCTGTCTTGATGTCGAGGCCGAGCGATGTTCCGTACAGGTCACGCTCGATGTCGTGAACCGCGAGCGCATTGCCGGCGAGAAGGGCATTCACGTACCCGCGGCGTATGATGCTCGCCAACGCCTCGGCGGCGCCCGTGTGTGATACCGCCGGTCCGGCAACGACGACGATCTTTTTCCCTTGCACCTTCGCGTGCACCATTTCGACGGCGATTTGGCGTATAAGCGTCGCTGAAGGACGTTCAGAGGACACGGCGCCGCCCATAAACTCAAAAAGGGAGCGAGTACGCGGTCGCTCGGGGGGAACAACACGGACACCGCGCTGGCCGAGCACGATCTGGTCCCCTCGCACCACCTGGTGGAGCGGCGCGCACCGCGCCCGGTCGTCGCGAACGACGATCGTGCAGTCCATCTCGATATCCTCCACGGGAATCCAAGCGCCGCGGTGATGAATGAAGGTGGGGTGATTTGTCGTCGAATAGAACCCTTTCGGGACGGCTCTGTCTTTGTCGGCAGCTCCTAAACGGACGTCTTCGATCTCGGGAACCTGCGCCCCCAGGCGGTGAAGATCGCTCAGGATCGCGTCAAGATGTGCCTCGTCGCGTCCCTTGACCGCGAGCCTGACGTAGCTCGGGTCGCTCTTATGCTCACCTATCTTGAAGGTGACGATCTCGAACTCACCATCAAGATCCATGATCTTGTCAAGCACCCGCGTCAGCGTGAGTGAGTCAATAATGTGTCCCTGCAGCTCTACTTCACGAATCGTTCTCATGCGCTCGTTCCCAGCCGTCAGTCAGCCGATGCGGCGGCCGCCTGGCTTACCCCTTTACCATCATCGTTCCGATGCCCTTGTCTGTGAACAGCTCGAGCAGGAGTGCGTGGTGGATATTGCCGTTGATGATGTGCGCGTTTTGCACCCCTGCTTCGAGGGCCTTGATGCACGCGTGCACTTTGGGGATCATTCCGCCGCTGATGCTCCCTGCCTCAATCGCGCGCTGCGCTTCTGCGAACGTCATGCGCGGGATGACCGTTCTGGGATCGCTCTCATCGCGTTGAATACCGCTTACGTCGGTCAGCGCGATAAGCTTGCGGGCTATGAGCGCAGCCGCAATATCTCCGGCGACGGTGTCAGCGTTGAGATTAAGGCTGTGACACGCGTTATCGACCGCAATGGGGGAAACGACGGGGATATAGCCTTTCCCGGCCATAATCATTAGGATCTCTGGGTTGATGACTTCTGTTTCGCCGACCCAGCCGAGGTCGACATCCTGCTCGATACCTTCATAGACTACCCGCTGAGGACCTTTTTTCCGCGCGGTGATCATACGTCCATCCTTCCCGGACAACCCGACGCCTTTACCGCCGTGCTTGCCGATGAGCGCGACGAGGCGTGTGTTGATGTTCCCCACAAGGACCATGCGGGCGATCTCTAGCGTCTCTTCGTCGGTGATGCGTAAGCCAGCGGCGAATTCGGGTTTTTTACCCATCCGCTCCATCTTCTCGCTGATCTCGGGTCCACCCCCGTGGACAAGTACCGGCTGCATGCCGACGTACCGTAAAAGCACGATATCCTCGATAATGCCCTCCATGAGACGATTGTCGATCATTGCGTGGCCGCCAATCTTTATGACGACGAACGACCCGTAAAACTCACGAATGTAGGGCAACGCTTCGCTGAGAATTTGCTCCCGCTTCATTTACCTCTAGTTCCGACTGAGTATAGAAATATCTTCCTGCGCGCGCGCCGTCAGACGTTCGATAGGTCGTCGCGAAAGCTAGGGGAACGTCTGGCCCGCAAGGCTATATGCCTCGAAGACTATGAGACACGTGGCGAACGTCATATTAGCTCACGCGAGTGGCGGATCACATGGGGTACAAGGCGGTGTGCATTCAGATGGGTGCGCTCGGCACCCGATCGGAAAACATTGATCGTGCAGTCGCTTTAATCGACGAAACCGATGCTGACCTCATCGTTCTCCCAGAGCTGTTCACCCACTGCAGAGATTTCAAGGCCGGAGAACCCATTCCAGGGCCCACAACCGAGATCTTTGCGCGCCTCGCTCGAGAAAAGGGTAGCTACATCGTCATGGGAAGTATCTTGGAGGTAGACGAGCACGACCGGATGTTCAATACGAGCGTTCTCGTCGATAGGCGCGGCACGATCTGCGCTCGGTACCGCAAGATTCATCTGTTCTCCTATCGTTCGAAGGAGAAACGTTCGCTGACCGCAGGAACGGACGTTGTCGCTGCGTCAACAAAGCTTGGCATCATTGGCCTTTCGATCTGTTATGACCTGCGCTTTCCTGAACTCTATCGGGCCCTTGTTCAGAAGGGGGCTGAAATTATCGTCTGTCCTGCCGCTTGGCCCTCCCCGCGCCTTGAACATTGGATCGCGCTAAACAGAGCACGGGCTATCGAAAACCAGTGTTACTTCATCGGCTGCAATCAAGTGGGCACGCCGGCACCGGCGACGACTTTTGTTGGCGGCAGCATGATTACTGACCCCTGGGGAGAAACGATTGTCGCAGCGGGTAACGCTGAAGCTATCATTACGGCAGTAATCGACGTTGATAGCGTTAACGAGATAAGAAAGGAGTATACTTTCCTCAACGATATCGTTGCATTTTGAGGGAGCAGTGCCCGGTGCGTGCCGCGCATCGCGCAGGAGCGCGTTCGATTTACAGGCCGATGCGACCATTCGATGGCCGCTCCGCTGCCAGCAAAGTTTAAGAGCCCGTGTGCTATAATGGAAATCAGGCTCCGGTAGTGTAGTCCGGCCAATCATGAGGGACTCTCACTCCCTCGACTTGGGTTCAAATCCCAACCGGAGCATCTTTTTTGATTCGCCGGCTTGTGCCAGCCCCAAGTGACCATTAAGTAGCTATGCGCGTAACGCGCTCCGCTCCGCTATTCTTCTTTAAAAACGCTCCGGCGCGACATTGTGAAGACGGGGCTCCGTCGCTGATCACTCACGAAGCAAAATTTCGCGTGCGACCTGCATTGCATTGATCGCGACCGGAAAGCCTGCATAGACTGCCATCATGAGGATGGTCTCGACAAGCTCCTGTCGCGTGCACCCGATGTTGAGAGCTGCTTGAATGTGGTCGCGAAGTTGATCCTCTCGATTGCCGAGAGCAGTGAGGGCGGCGACGATGCATAATTCGCGCTGTTTCGTGTGTAGTCCGGGACGGGTGTAGATATCCCCGTACGCAAACTCAATAACGTAGCGTGCAAGGTCGGGCGCAACAGCGTCCATACTCTGAATGAGGTTTGTGATGCCCTCCTCGTTCACCCTGCGCAGCGCTTCGATCCCGCGCCTATATCGTTCGTTTTCCATGTTATCTTCACACCCATGGCGCCGCGCGGATATAAGCGCTGTTGTCAGTAGCATCCAAATGCAATCTGCGTGGTCGTGAGGCGTCGTCACTACCTTTTTATAAACGCGTAGAAGTGTTGTAACCGATCAAAGTGACTGGGTGCCTATCGCTGCCTCTCATCACTAACTACGGCTTGCTTGAACTGTTTCTCGTCGCCGCCACCTCATCAATGCTCCCTTTCCCCACAGAGCCGACAATCGCGCTGCTGTTGAGCGAGAACGTGAGTCCGCTAGTCATCCTGCTTGTGCTGATTCCTGCGTCGGTTCTTGGCGCCTCGGTGGGTTACCTCTTAGGGAAATATGGTATACGGAGGATCATCCCATTCCATAATCCCGAACGCGAAGAGAGGGTCCGGGCTTGGTTTGGCAAATACGGGGCCGCGCTGTTGATAATCTCGCCATGGATTCCTTTTGCCGGCGATTTGGTGCCTATTGTTGCTGGAGTCGAAGAGTTCAACCCGACCAGCTTTCTCATCATCATATTCGTGGGCAAGGCTATCAAAGGCACAGCGATAGTGTACTTCCTCTTCTTCTTCGTCCAGCAGGTTGGCTTGCATTTTTAACGCGCTAGTCACTGACCGCTCTATCAGGCGGGGTAGGGCGGCCCTAGCGTCCCGTTCGGAGGATGCACAAAAAAAATGAGTGACGTCGTGCGAGAACGTGAGGTCACTCTTCGATAATGGAGATGGCTTCAGTCGGGCAGCTGTCAGCAGCCTCTTGACACTCACATTCGCTGCAGGCAGTCGCGTCGATGACGTGCGACAATCCATCATCCTGAAGCTCAAAGACGTCGGGGCATATGTCTTCACACGCTCCACATCCGACGCATAGCTCGACATCTATTTTGGGTACTAACATGGTCACGCTAACCATGCTGCTTACTCTTCACGTTTATAATTATCGGTCTTCTGGCTCAGGTAGCCCATTTGAACCCCTTGGACGGCAACGCTTACGAAATTGGACCGCTGACTCTCGCGGAACGTTCATGCATAACACATAAGGCTCAAGACCGCGCTCATGCGCTCGTGTTTGACACGCATGCCCACATGGACACTCGTCCGTATGAGGACTTTGAATTAATGGGGGTCGCCGGCGTCACTGACGTACTCACGCTCGCGCACGACCCGATGCGAATGTCAACCGCGGACGTGCTGCTCGATCACTTTCACAAGCTTGCGCACGGCGAAGTGCGCCGAGGCGCGGAAAATGGCATCAGCGTGCACGTTGGTCTCGGTGTCCACCCGCGCTCTATAAACGCCCAGGTAGATGAAACGCTACGAGCGCTGCCCGAGTATCTCTCGCATCCAGATGTCGTCGCCGTCGGGGAGATCGGTCTTGAACGATGCACCGACGTCGAGGAGCGGGTTTTTCGCGCGCAGCTAGAGATCGACTACTATCCTAAAGTCATCCACACGCCGCGACGTGGGAAGAGAGAGGCGCTCGAGCGAATCGTTGCGATCGTTGACGACGTTGGAGCCAGGGGTGTCGTTATCGATCATATCGATCCGTCTACTATCGATATCGCACTCGAAGCGGGGACGTATGTCGGCATAACGGTCCAGCCAGGCAAAGCATCGGTGCAAGATGCGGTGGAATTGATCAGAGAGTATCCTGAAGCGAAGTTTGTCGTCAACAGCGACATGAGCGCGCAGCGATCGGATTGCTTGTCGGTCGCACGGGTGTTCCACGCGCTCAGCTTAGAGGGGTACGCGGATCGAGGGCAGAAGGCGTGCGCACAAAACGGCCTCGACCTATTTCTGCGATGACTGTTTGCATCGTGAAGCGCCCCATCATAATCCATTTTTTCCTTGCGTATGCTTTATTACCTTCCGTGCGCTACTAAATTTGATGATACTATGACCGACGAAAAGAAAGAAGAGAAGCAAGAAGAGAAGAGACTCACGCCGAAGGACTATTGGATGAGTGAGCCCTTCGCCGAGATGCGCCGCATGCTCGACACGTTCCGCGCCAACATGGAGGACACCCTCGACCGCGTGCTCCCCTCACAAGCGTCGAAGCCCGCTTTGAAACAGCCAAGCGTAGATGTCCTTGACCTTGGCGACGCTCTCCAGGTGGTCGCAGACATGCCTGGAGTGAAAAAGGAGGATATCGAGATCAACCTTACCCCGGAACGGATTGAGATCAGCGCTGAATCGAGCACTGAAACGGAGCGCAAGGATGAGGATTACACCTATCGCGAGCGCGGCTACGCATCGTACCGCCGGATGCTCGACCTCCCTGCCGACGTTCTTCCAGATAAGGCAGACGCGACGTTCAAGAACGGCGTGCTCGAGGTGAAAATCCCGAAGAAGGAGCCCACTGAGGTGGAAAAGAAAACGCGCGTAAACGTCAAGTAGGTCGATGCGCTATGGAAGAACGACGCAAGTACCCCTTTGAGGCAACCGTTACGCCCGAGGTGCTCGACCGGGGGCGCCACTGGATCACCGTCCGGCTGAGGAACGTGTCAACGGAGCGCCTCGTCGACGTGAGCGCGACGCTCTATACCTACAACTCGTACGATCTCGATGTCTTGCCAAGCGGTTCATTTCATTTCGTGAAAGAGTTGATCCCTCAAGACACCGCAGCGCTCAACTTTCAGATTTTTGCGAACCACACTGGACGGGTTTATCTGCATGTCACGGCGTACCGCGATGGTGCACTTGTGAGCTGGTACTCTCCCGATCAGGAGGTCCGACTTACTGAAGATCCCGCCGAGATCCAGACCTTTTTCGCGAATCGGCCCTACTGGGCGTATGAAGAAACAATCGAGACTGAAACAGTAGTGCACGCCCACCGCGACGTGTCGTATCTACGGCTTGAAATCGCTGCAACTCCCCCGTCGAAAGCGCACACGCTTATGGACGTGATTGATATCGACTTTATCGCAGAAGGTGGCACGAAGCGATTCGTAAGCGAGCTCTACGCGAGTGAAGAAGGCACATATCTCCTCACAGCGCGCCTTTTTCACGAACAGAAGCTCATTAGCAGCAAGCACACATCCTGCTACGTCGCGCCCTTTGAGGAGTAAATCTACGGCTCGTTGGATACCAACGACAGCCACCCCCCTCACGAATTCGTTTGTCACACAACTGCAGAGAAGCACAATGAACAGAAATGTGCGGGCCATTAGAGGGTACTTTTCCAACTACGTCCGAAACGAGTTCGACAATCCGTTCTACGCCTCATTCAAGATCACCCACAAATGCAACCTGCGGTGTGGCTTCTGCAACGTCTGGGCAGATAAGATCCCTGACCTTAACACGAAAGACGTGCTGAGCATCATCGATAATCTGTCTCAAGCAAGCACCTTTACCATCAGCTTTGAAGGGGGGGAGCCGCTATTGCGCAAGGATATCGGTGAAATTCTCCGCTACACACACGACTGTTCGAACTATATTCTGTTTACTACCAACGGCCTACTCATCGATCGACGGCCATTTGCGGAGTACGCAAGGTACTTCGATTTTCTGCAATTATCCATTGACGAGGGCCACGGCAACGTGCACATGCTTGACCGGCTCGACTTCTTCTCTGATCTTGGCATCAAGACGACTGTACAAACAGTCGTAACGAAGCGGGACCTCGATAAGATCGAGGAAAAGGTCGAAAAAGTGCACGCATATGGCCACAAGATTCTCATTATGCCCGCGTTCAACTTTGAGGGCACCGAAGACCTCGCGCCGGATCTGATGGCACTTCGCGAGATCGTTACGCGCCTGAAGCGCGAGTACGGGAACACGCTCACAACGAGTCGCTCGTACATCGAGAGTTTTGACCAGCCGTACACGTGCCGGACGCTTAGCGTCATGATCGAGCCGAACGGCGACATCATTTACCCGTGCATGCCCATCGGCACGAAGTTGGGCAACCTCCTCGAAAACGACCTTCAGACCCTTATGACCTCAGAACGGGCACAGGCTGACCGTGAGCAGATGCTGCGGTGCGACAGGCACTGTCTCATTTATTGTCACGCGGAAACGTCCCATCTGATGTCATTGCGCAAGCTCGTACCCTACGCGCGGGACATAGTGACCTTCCGGGCGTTTGGCTAGGCGAGTCGCATCACACCCGAGGAGAGTCATTAGATGCGTCCTCGCTCGCGCATTGCGTTCAAGGCGTCCATCAAGGCGAGAAGCACAATGCTCGCGATCGAAGTACGGGCGCAGCGAGCTGCAAGCGAGGGCCGGAAGATACCATCAAGCGACGCTAAACTACTCGAAAAGCCATGGAGGTCATAACGTGATAAAAGATGCCATGTTATGGGAACCGATCGAAAACGAGGCCGTACACTGTTTTGCGTGCGCACACGAGTGCAAGATTAAGAAGTGGGAGCGGGGAATCTGTCACGTGCGGCAGAATCTCGACGGCAAGCTCAAAACCCTCATTTATGCGGAGGTGAGCTCAATGAACGTCGATCCGATCGAAAAGAAGCCGTTGTATCATTTTTACCCCGGATCAAAGGTGTTTTCGCTCGGTTCGGTGAGCTGCAACTTCAGGTGCGAGCACTGCCAAAACTACGACATCTCCTTCGCGGAAGTCGGAGAGCGGGGCACGACGGAAATCCCTCCGGAGCGTTCTGTGCAGCTCGCTCTCGAGCGCAACTGCCGCGGGATTGCGTGGACGTACAATGAGCCGACGATCTGGTTTGAGTATACGTACGATTCTGCGATCCTCGCTAAAGAAGCCGGTTTGTATACGG
>Ga0187884_10000934_pt1 | contig 27986 bp, 39 predicted proteins | sample June2016WEW_20_4_FD_132983 | JGI IMG/M metagenome (GOLD analysis project Ga0187884, IMG submission 132983) | Peatland microbial communities from SPRUCE experiment site at the Marcell Experimental Forest, Minnesota, USA - June2016WEW_20_40 | ecosystem: Environmental > Terrestrial > Soil >...
CAGGAGCACCAGGAGCTTTACGGGTCCGCCCGCCACAGGCTGAGGGAGCTTTACCGGGGCATCCTGGCAGCCCTCCCCCGCCATGCCCGCAGGCTCATCGCCGAGGCACGGTACGCCTCCTGGGACCTCAGGAGCGCCGACGAGAGCGCCCTGCACGGCAGCTACTCCCTGGCCGTCCAGTCCCAGCACTCCGCCGCCCTCAAGATGGGGGGCATCCTCTCCGCCCTGCGGCAGGGGAAGGTCGCCTACGGCTACGATATCTCCGGCGAGATAGGCGAGGTCTGGCACGGCACCGAGGACATCGCCAACCGTGAGAACCAGAAGAACATCGACGACACGGCCCAGCCCTTCCAGCAGCACGAGACCAAGCCCAACCCCGCCAACGTGACCCGTGACTACAATGCAGAGAGGGACTACCCGTCGCTGGCGGAGCGCAAGAACAAGAGGGTACACTGGCCGCCGAGGCTGAGGTAGATGACGCTTAGAGCCATCAACCCGCCGTGGATGCCCGCCTCCATAAGCATCATTGACGGGATTATCATCTCCCCCGTGGGGAAATGGAACATCGGCGTTTCCTACTCGCAGGGGATGGTGGTCAGGTATCAGGAATCATCCTACCTCTCCCTCAAGGACAACAACCGTGGCAACACCCCTGCGGGGGGCTCCCCGTGGTGGGGGCTTATCGTCCAGAACAGCGTCGGGGCGAGCGGCCCTACCGGCTACACTGGGCATACAGGCTATTCTGGCTACTCAGGCTATTCCGGCTACACCGGTTCCAGCGGCTACACAGGCTACACAGGCTATACCGGGCCGGGGGCGTTCACCGGCTACACAGGCTACTCGGGATTCACTGGCTATACCGGGTACACAGGCCCCGGCAGCTTCACAGGCTACTCGGGCTACAGCGGCTATTCAGGCTACACCGGGTACTCAGGCTATACCGGCCGCACCGGCTACTCCGGCTATACGGGCTACACGGGACCGGGGAACTTCACGGGCTACTCTGGCTTTACCGGCTACACGGGCTACACTGGGCCTGGGAACTTTACCGGCTACACAGGATACACTGGTCCAAGCATCACTGGCTACACGGGCTATTCGGGCTATACCGGAGACACGGGCTACTCAGGCTACACCGGCTACACCGGCCCCGGGAACTTTACAGGCTACACGGGCTACACCGGCAGGACTGGATACACCGGCTACACAGGGTATAGCGGGCATACTGGATACTCGGGCTATACGGGGTACTCCGGGGCGACGGGCTTTACTGGCTATACCGGTCCCCAGGCTACCGGCTACACCGGCTACACAGGCAGGACTGGCTACACGGGATACAGCGGGTACACTGGGTATACCGGTGATACCGGCTACAGCGGGTACACTGGCTACACAGGCAGGACAGGATACACTGGGTTCACAGGCTACACCGGTCCTGGGAACTTTACAGGCTATACTGGGTATACCGGCCTCCAGGGGGCAACCGGGTACTCAGGCTATACTGGCTATACAGGCAGGACAGGCTACTCTGGGTACTCAGGCTACACAGGCTATACTGGCCCTGGGAACTTCACGGGCTACACGGGGTACAGTGGCTATTCAGGCTACACCGGCTACACGGGGCCTGCCGGGCAGGCTGCGGAAACCGGTCCTACGGGGTATACAGGCTACTCTGGGGCAACGGGCTTCACGGGCCCTGGCAACTTTACCGGGTACACAGGGTACACAGCATACACAGGCTATAGCGGCTATACGGGAAGGACTGGCTTCACCGGGTACACAGGGTACACGGGGTATACTGGCCCCGGCAACTTTACTGGCTACTCAGGCTATACCGGATACACGGGCGGGACAGGCTACTCCGGCTACACAGGATACACTGGTTCCAGCGGCTACACGGGCTACACCGGGCCGGGGGCGTTCACAGGCTACACAGGCTACACCGGGCCTGGGAACTTTACAGGCTACTCTGGCTACACAGGCTACACGGGACCCCAGGCGACAGGCTACACGGGATACTCAGGTTATACAGGCTACACCGGTCCTGGGAACTTTACAGGCTATACTGGCTACACGGGCTACTCAGGCTACACCGGGTATACTGGCCGCACCGGGTACACGGGCTACTCAGGCTACACCGGGTATACCGGTCCTGGCAACTTCACGGGCTACACGGGATACTCTGGCTACACGGGCTACACGGGCTACACTGGCCGCACCGGGTATACAGGCTACACGGGCTACACCGGGTATACCGGTCCTGGGGCGTTCACGGGGTACAGCGGCTATACCGGCTACACCGGGCCTGACGGAACTGGCCCGTCTGGATACACAGGCTACTCGGGCTATACCGGATACACCGGCCCAGGCAGCTTCACAGGCTACACGGGCTATAGCGGATACACCGGTCCGTCCGTAACTGGATACACTGGATATACTGGGTACACAGGCTATACCGGCCTGAGCGTCACAGGCTACACCGGCTATTCTGGATATACAGGCACCTCTGGTTACACTGGCTATACAGGCTACACTGGGCCTGGGAACTTCACGGGCTACTCGGGCTACACAGGATACACAGGATACACGGGACCGGGATGGACAGGCTACACCGGGTATACTGGGTATACAGGACCGGGCGTGACGGGGTATACCGGCTATTCAGGATACACAGGAACCTCTGGATACACTGGATACACAGGGTATACGGGGCCAGGCAACTTCACAGGCTACACTGGTTACACCGGCTACACAGGTCTGTCTGGATATACTGGCTACACAGGGTATACAGGACCGAGCGGCTACACAGGCTACACCGGCCACTCCGTTACCGGCTATACTGGCTACTCGGGCTATACCGGCTACACCGGGCCTGGGAACTTCACGGGCTATACTGGATACACTGGGTATGGTTTCAGCGGCTACACAGGCTATACCGGCTATTCCGGTCCGTCTGGATACACTGGATATACAGGCTATACCGGCCCTGGCAGCTTCACGGGATACTCAGGATATACGGGGTATTCCGGCTATACGGGAGAGACTGGCTACAGGCTATACAGGCTACACAGGCTACTCAGGCTACACTGGGTATACTGGACCAGGCAGCTTCACGGGCTACTCTGGATACACGGGCTACACTGGGCTAAGCATCACGGGCTACAGCGGATACACCGGGTATTCCGGCTACACAGGATACACCGGGCCGGGGGCATTCACAGGCTTCACAGGCTACACAGGCTACACAGGCTACACCGGCTACTCAGGTCCGTCCATAACAGGGTATACGGGCTACACCGGCTACACCGGCCCGAGCGGCTACACGGGGTATACCGGATACACCGGCCCTAACATAACAGGCTATTCGGGCTACTCGGGCTACACAGGATACTCAGGCTATACAGGCTACACTGGGCCTGGGAACTTCACGGGCTACTCGGGCTACTCGGGCGATACCGGTTATTCAGGCTACTCAGGCTACACTGGGTACTCCGGCTACACCGGGTATACTGGGCCTGGGGCGTTCACGGGATACTCAGGCTACTCAGGCTATTCAGGCTACACAGGCTACACAGGCTACATAGGCTACACTGGGTACACCGGCTATACCGGGTACACTGGTCAAGGGAACTTCACAGGCTACACGGGCTACACAGGCTACACGGGGCCTGCCGGTATGGCCAGCGAGACAGGTCCAACGGGCTATACAGGATATACAGGCTACTCGGGGTACTCAGGCTACACGGGATACACTGGCCCAGGCAACTTCACGGGCTACACGGGCTATTCGGGATATACAGGCAGTACAGGCTACAGCGGCTACACGGGGTATACCGGACCCAGCATAACCGGCTACACGGGCTACACTGGGCCTGGGAACTTCACGGGCTACAGCGGGTATACAGGCTACACAGGGCCTAGTGGCTATTCTGGGTATACAGGCTACTCTGGATACACGGGCTACAGCGGGTATACAGGCTACACTGGTCCTGGGAACTTCACTGGCTATACGGGCTACTCGGGATACACCGGCCCTGCCGGTTCCGCCACGGCGACAGGGGCGACAGGCTATACAGGAAGGACGGGCTATACCGGCTACTCAGGCTACACTGGGTACACAGGGTATACGGGGCCAGGCAACTTCACAGGCTACACAGGATATACAGGCTACACTGGCCAGACTGGCTATACTGGCCCTGGGAACTTCACGGGGTATAGCGGCTACACGGGCTATTCTGGCCCCGCAGGGCCGAGCGCCACCGACCTGGGTGCGCTCAGCTACAACGCCTCCGGCACCACCACCTTTGCCGCCGCAGGCTCGCCCAATGCCACGGCGACGGTCACATGCACGCATTCCACCTCCACCACTTTCAGCCCCACGGGGCTGGTCAAGTGGGGGAACTACACGGTCGTGATAGTCCAGGACGGGACCGGCGGCGGCGTGGCCTTCACACTGGGCACCGCTGGCTCTGCTGCGGCCTGGAAGATGGGCGGGGGCGGAGCGGGGGCAATCACCCTCTCCACGGGGGCGAACGCCATCGACGTGCTGAACTTCACCTTCGACGGCACCAACGCCATAGGGAACTTCAGGGCGAACTTCACGTAAGGGACAGCTATGGGAAGCCTTTTCATCGGACAGGACTGGGGCACCTACTGCAACCCCAAGGCAGTCCCGGGCCTGGTCTTCTGGGTAAAGGCCGACGCCATAAAAGGCCTGAACGACGGGGACCCCGTGCCCACCTGGGCGGACCTGAGCGGCCATGGCTACGACGCAACAGCGTCCGGCACGGATAGGCCGGCCTACAAGGTGAACATGCTGAACGGCCTTCCGGTCATTGGTTTCAGCAATAACAAAATGGTCACTTCAACCTTCGCTTTAAGCCAGCCCAGCACGGTTTTTTTGGTGGGAAATTCAAACACGGTCTCGGGCAATCCCGAATTCGTCGATGCCGCCCAAGGACGACGGATTCTATATGAACTGACCGCTACAACGGCTTGGGGACTTTATGGAGGTGATTTCCTTTATTCTGCTGTGGCCTATAGCAGTTCCTATGTTGTCATAGGGGGGATTTTCAGCGGCCTGAACTCGCTCATCTCAGTGAACGGCACAACTGCGACAGGCAGTGGGGGAACATTGACCTCCAGTGGAATGGCCATTGGGGGATACCCCGGCGGCTCGTCATATCTGAGCGGAGATATAGGAGAGATTGTCGCCTACAGTTCCGCACTCTCGACGGCGAACCGTCAGGGAATCGAAGGCTACTTGGCCTGGCGCTGGGGCTTGCAGGCAAACCTCGCAGCGGGGCATCCCTGGAAGGTGATGAGCCCTTGCGGGCCGAGGTAAAAGGAAAAATATGCCTATTACAAAGGAGCTGTCGGAGAAGGTAAGCAGGCTGGAGGCCGGGAAGAGGCAGGGAAGTACCTCTCCCTAAGCTCGCCGATGGTCCCGCACCCGTAATACAGCATCAGCTTCCTGTAGAGCGTGGACTGGGCTATCCCGGTCAGCCTCGACATGACCTGGACGGACAGGCCACGCCGCAGCATGTCCAGCATATGGCCGGGGTGGATGCGGTAGATGCGGTGGGTAATAAGGTCGGCTATCCCCTGTACATTGGATACCGCCCCGTCAGGGCTTATGGTGAGGAGGTCGATGTGCCTTAGCCTCAGCCTGTCCCGCCAGCCCTCCAGGCCAGCATTGATACATACCACGATGCGCTGGCCATCCTGGGTAGGATAATCGCCGCCGAGTTCACCGGGGGCAAGAGACTACAGGCGGGGGTCAATCCCGTGGACAGGCACTCATCCCTCGGGAACCAGGTGGCGGGGGCCTCCGGGGCCAACAACATGGTGGGCCCTTCCGTGAAGACGAGCTACGACGGGGAGCTGGTCTTCGCATGGTTCCCCTGCTACAACGCCACGGCCTTTACCGCAGGAACCAGCCCCAACGCCTTCACCGACATCGGGGCGGGGGTCGGCGGGGAGTCCGAGTACTTCGTGCAGGCCACGGCGGGGGCAATCGCCCCCACGGCCGGGGGCAACCTCAGCAGCGATGCCTATGCGGTGATATGGGCGGCGTTCAGGCTGTTCGTCGATAGCCCGACCCAGTCGGGGCACTTCCAGTTTGAGGGCGGCACGGGCAACATCTCGCTGGAGGGCACGGCAGGGGCCCTGGCGCTAGGGTAACCCCACGGCAGCAGCAATGCAGTATTAGAGGGCGATGGTATCGGTTTTCACGCCCTCGCACGACGGCAAGTTCCTGCCGGAGGTATACAAGAGCCTGTTGGCGCAGACCGACCCCGGCTGGGAGTGGTGCGTCCTCTTCAACAACGACTGCGAGCCGATGAGGTTCGGCGACCCCCGTGCCCACACGTCCATCGCCTACCATGCCCCGCAGTGGGTCGGCCCCCTCAAGGCGGCGGCCTGCGAGATGGCCAGCGGGGACATCCTGCTTGAGCTTGACCACGACGACCTGCTGATGCCGACCGCCGTGGAGGAGGTAAGGAGGGCATTCGAGGACCCCGAGATCGGGTTTGCCTACAGCAACACCGTACACTCCGACGCCAACTTCGGGAAGACGCCGAGGTTTGACGAGGCGTCCGGCTGGAGGTACCGGGAGGTCGGGGCATTCGGCCATACGCTCGACGAGTATGTCGCCTTCCCGCCCACCCCCGAGTCCGTCTCCCGCATCTGGTTCGCCCCCGACCACCTGCGGGCATACCGCCGTTCCGTCTATGAGAAGGTCGGCGGCTATGCAAGGGACATGAGGGTCCTGGACGACATGGACCTCATGTGCAAGATGTACCTGGAGGCCAGGTTTGCCCACATCGACAAGCCCCTGTATGTCTACCGGGTGACGGGCGAGAATACCTGGCTCCGCTACAACAAGGAGATACAGGAGAACGTCTACCGCCTCTACGACCAGTACGTGGAACCCCTGGCGGAGAGGTGGTGCGAGAGGGCGGGCCTCCGGAAGGTGGAACTGGGGGGCAGGATGGCCGCCAAGGCGGGGTTCGAGACAGTGGATGCGAAGGCCCCTGCGGACATGGTATGCGACCTTGACGGCAAGTGGCCGTTCGAGGACAGCTCGGTGGGGGTCATACGGGCGATGGACGTGTTCGAGCACCTCGGGGACCCAATCCACACGATGAGGGAGGCAAGCAGGGTACTGGCCCCGGGAGGCTGGCTGTTCTGCCAGGTCCCGAGCACGGACGGGCGGGGGGCCTGGCAGGACCCTACCCACAGGTCGTTCTGGAACCAGAACAGCTTCCTGTACTACACGGACAAAAGGTGGGCAGGGTACATCGACACGCCGGTGAGGTTCCAGGCACCACGGCTGTACACTACCGACAAGGACGCCAACCAGGTCTGCTGGGCGAGGGCGCACCTGATAAGCCTGAAGGACGGGTACAGGCCGTGCGGGCAGGTGGGGATATAGCGTGCCCCATCCCGAAGTCCAGAGTATTTAACCTTCAGCGGAGGTGGTGATGGGGGTCAAGTTCTCAGTATGCCTCATAGCACGCAACGAGGCACCCAACCTGTGGCGGCTGCACAAGTCCCTGAAGGACTTCCTGGCCCGTGACGGGGAGGTCGTCCTGGTGGACACGGGGTCCGCCGACGACACCCCTGCCGTCGCCCGTGGCCTGGGGTTCAAGGTCTTCGAGGTCGGGGAGAAGTTCATCTTCGAGATTCCCGAGAGCCTCGCCAAGGCCATCAACGAGCGCTTCGTGGTGCCCCCCGAGGAGCCTATCGTCAGGGCAGGGGACAAGCTGTTCGACTACTCGGCGGCCAGGAACTACTCCGCCCGCATGGCCGCCAACGACGTGGTCAGCATGCCCGACTGCGACGAGCAGTACACCGCCCTCGACATCGACGCCATAGAGAGGACCATCGACCAGGGGTTCCAGCAGATGGAGTTCCACTTCATCTTCTCCCACTACCCCAACGGCCAGCCCGCCGTGCAGTTCCGCCAGTGCAAGATGTACGACCGCAGGATAATGCACTGGGTGGGCATCGTCCACGAGGTCCTGGCCGGCGGTGCCAGGCGCACCTACCTCCCCCCCAACGTGCTCCTGCTTGAGCACTTCCAGGCACCGCAGGCCCACAGGTCCAGGTACCTCCCCGGCCTCTCCCTGGACTGCTACCTCAACCAGGACAACGACCGCAACTCCCACTACCTCGGCCGTGAGCTGCTGTGGAGCAACCACCCCCGCTCCGCCATCAGGGAGCTGACCCGCCACGTCAACATGAACCGCTGGCAGCAGGAGCGGGGGCAGTCCATGGTCTTCGTCGGGGACGCCCATATCGCCATAGGGGAGGAGGACAAGGCCGTCGAGGCATGGCACAGGGCCATCCAGATCGACGACACCCGTAGGGAGCCGTGGCTCAGGCTGGCGGACCACTACTGGAAGAAGAACAACCCCCAGCGCACCGTCTGCTACGCCACGGCGAGCCTGGAGATACCCCCAAACGACTGCTACTGCAACGTGGGGGCGCACTACACCTATGAGCCGCACGAGCGCCTCTACTGGGCGCTGTGGTGGCTGGGGGACAGGAAGCGCTCGTGCGAGCACTTCTGGAAGGCGTTCAACTACGACCCCACCAACCCCAAGTACATCAGCGACAGGAAGTTCTACACCACGGAGGCCGTGGCGAGGGAGGAGTACTGCCCCAGCCCGTCGCCCGAGGTGGTGGCGGGATACGAGTACCACTCCCCCGGCGCAGGCATCGAGGGGTGGATGACCCCCGGCGAGCTGGAGTGGCTGTACCAGACGGCCAAGGGGATGGGCAGCATCCTGGAGCTTGGCTCCTGGAAGGGCAGGTCGAGCCATGCCCTGCTGTCCGGCTGCAAGGGCACCGTCACCTGCGTGGACACCTGGAAGGGGTCGGAGCACCCCTGGGACGGGACCAACGCCCAGTACAACCAGGGCGTGGACGTCCTGGCGGAGTTCAGGAAGAACACCGAGGGCTTCCCCAACCTGGAGGTAGTGCAGGCGGACTCCAGGGAGGCGGCGGGCAGGCTCGCAGCCGAGGGGCGCAGGTTCGACATGGTGTTCATCGACGCCGGGCACGAGTACGAGGAGGTGGCCCGGGACATCGGGCTGTGGCGTCCCCTGGCGGCGAGGATATTCTGCGGGCATGACTACCTCCCCTCCGAGTGGATGGGCGTGGTGCGTGCCGTGGACGAGAAGGTGGGCAAGGCATACAGGAGGGAGACCATCTGGTACGTCCCCGCCGAGCAGCTTCCCCCAGGGTACCTCTGGAGCATCGACAAGCCGGGGAGGGAGATGGGCAAGTACCCCGAGGACCTGGCGGAGCTACAGGCCAAGGTGGAGTCCGGGGAGCAGTTCTCCTACGTCAAGTTCGGCGACGGCGAGCAGCAGTGCATGGAGGGGGTGGAGGGCGGCACCATCGACGGCCAGCCCTACTCCTTCGGGCTGAACTGCGCCCTGCGCAGCGCCTACAACCTCCTGCTGTCCTCCCCCAGCGCCTACGTGGCCTTCTGGAGGGACCCCCCTGCCCCCAACGACGGCGGCATGCTGCTGCACAACGTCGGGTATACCAAGCCCGCCAAGGACCTTGCCCCCCTGCACGGGTTCTACGAGGCCGTAAGGAACTCCCCCCGGCAGAAGGTGTTCGTCGGGCCGGAGAAGCTCCAGGGGGCGGCAGGGATGCTGGGGGCCAGCCTCGTCTGCGTGCCCGAGAAGGACGCCTTCTCCGGGCGTGGCCAGGTATGGGAGGCCCTGAGGCCCAGCCTCGTGGACGGGGCCATCGTCCTGCTTAGCTGCGGCCCGCTGGCGAAGGTCCTCACGGCCGACATCCTGGGGCACAATCCCAGTGTCACCTGCATCGACACCGGGAGCGCTTTCGACCCCATCCTCCTCGGCAGCACCAGGTCCAACCAGGCACCCCAGGAGGAGCTGCGCAGGCTGTACGCCGAGATGCTGAAGGGGAGCGAGCGCATCCCTCGGCGCATCTTCTCCGTATGGCTCAACGACGAGGACGAGGGGAAGCTCCCCTCCTTCCTCAGCGAGTGCGTCGCCAGCCAGAGGCAGGCGGCCCAGGAGGGGGGGTACGAGCACAGGCTCGTCACCCTGGAGGACTGCCCCAAGGGTATCCCTTACCTCGACGCCGCCATAGCCGCCAGGAAGTGGGCCAAGGCGGCGGACTACCTGCGTGTCTGGGAGCTTAGGGAGAGGGGCGGCATCTACCTCGACGCCGACATGGAGGTCCTGCCGGGCAGGTCGTTCGACGCCCTGCTGGCGACCGGGGCCTCCTTCCTATGCTGCCGGGAGGAGAACGGCTTCATCGCCAACAGCTTCCTTGCCGCCGAGCCGGGGCACTACGTCTGCCGTGACCACCTCGCCGAGGTGGAGGAGAAGTTCAGGGGGGACGACGACAAGGTGTTCGAGGCGGCCATGGAGCTGCTCACCCCCAGGATAGGGCAGGCCGCAGCGTCCGACCCAGGGGTGCGCATCCTGCCCCCCGAGGTCTGTATACCCTACAACCACCAGACGGGCACTATCAACGTCACCCCAGGCACGGTGGCCTTCCACCACTTCTTCAAGTCGTGGGGGGGGAGCAGAGACATCCTTCCCAGGGTGTGCGTACTCATACCCTCTCTGGGAAGGCCGGAGGGGCTGAGGGCGTGCCTGGAGAGCATCAAGGGGCTGTACTACCCCAAGCACCTGCTGGACTACGTGGTAGACGATGCGGAGGAGGGTACCGTCCCCCAGAAGGTCAACCGCATGGCGGCGGCCAACCCGGACTTCGACTGCTACGTCTACGCCGCTAACGACATGACCTTCGACCCGTGGTGCGTCTACAGGGCAGTGGAGCGCAGGCCCGTCCCGGGCCTCGTGACCTTCAACGCCGGGAAGCTGTACCCCGACAAGGGAAACATCTGCGAGCACTTCCTCATCACCAGGGAACTCTACCTCAAGCTGGGGGAGGTATTCTCGGAGAAGCTGCACCACTGCGGGTGCGACAACCTGCTCTGGGCCAAGGCATCCAAGCTGGGGGAGGCATACCGCTGCGAGGAGGCCAGGATAACCCACCGCCACTTCAGCAAGGGAGCGCCCATGGACGAGGTCTATCACAAGGGGTGGTCCCAGGTGGACAGCGACCGCAAGATACTGGCGGAGGAGCTGGAGAGGCTGGGCCTCTCCCTCCTCCAGCCCTCTCCCGAGCAGCCCCTCCAGCCCGGCCCCGAGATGCCGCCTGCACAGGCTCCCAGCCCCGCCTCCGGAGGGTACCTCGACGACGCCGGGATAGAGGTCCTGGACAGGGAGAACATCCCCCGCCGCATCTTCACCGTCTGGCTGAGCGACGACGGCTCCATGCCGGAGCTGGTGCGCAGGTGCATGGCCACCCAGGGGATACAGGGCTACGAGCACCGTGTGGTGACCTTCGACAACGCCGACCCCCGCTTCACCTCGGCGGAGTACTTCAGGCAGGCCCGTGCCCACACGGGGAAGACGAGGTGGACCAAGATGTCCGACTACCTCCGCATCCGCTACCTGCTGGAGGAGGGGGGTATCTACCTGGACGCAGACGTGGAGGTGCTGCCCGGCAGGAACTTCGACCGCTTCCTCGGCTACCGCATGTTCGCAGGCAGGGAGAGCCGGGGATGGGCAAGCACCCACCTCATCGGGGCGGAGCCCGGGTACCCCTTCCTGAGGTCCTGGCTGGAGAAGGTGGAGAAGGAGTTCCGTGGCGACGACGATAGGGTCTTCGAGACCTCCATCGAGTGCCTCACCAAGGGCTACGACAAGATGGGGTGGAGCTGGGACCTCAGCACCCCCGGCAGCGCCATGGTGCCCGTCCCCGCCTACGGCTGGTACAACGAGGGGTTCAGGATATTCCCCCCCGAGTACTTCTGCCCCTTCCGCCCGGACCACGAGTCCAACCCCAGGGTCGGGAAGCACTACACCACGCCCAACACCGTGGCCCTGCACCGCTTCATGAACTCCTGGCAGGAGGTCACGGACACCGACCCCGAGACCGCCGCCAACCAGCTACGCTGGCAGCAGGAGCAGCCCCCTGTACCAGCCTAGGATAGAGTCGGTGTTTTTCGGCAAGGACCATGCCCTGCTGGACATGATGCTGGACTTCTATGCCTTCGAGGCTCGGCAATTACGGGACGTATGCTGCAACCAACGTCGGATGTGGCAGGGCAGCAGGTGGGCAGGCAGGGTGCTGTGCTACGACAACGACCATGCCGTGTCACCCGACGTAGTATGCGACTGGTCCCGGCTGCCAGATGCCGACAGTACAGTGGACGTGCTGGTCTATGACCCCCCGCACCTCCCCCAGGCGGCCGCCTCCTCCCAATCCCTTGCACAGTACGGTACCGACTATGGCCTGAAGCAAAGCACCCGAGACGACAATGTGGCCGCCCTGCATGAGCCTTTCCTGCGGGAGGCCCTGCGGGTGCTCAAGCCAGACGGGCTAGTCCTGGCAAAGATAAAGGACTATGTCCACAACCACAGGTACCAGTGGAACCTGGAGCTGTTCAACGGCGTGGCCCGTGCCGTGGGCCTGACGCCGTGCGACCTGGTCATAAAGCGGGACCCCTGCGGCGGGAACCTCAAGAGCGGGCGGTGGACCAGGAGCCACCATGCCAGGAACACGCACTGCTACTGGGTAGTGGTGCGCAAGGGGAAGTGCGAGCCATCCCACCTCAAAGCAGCCTAGCCTGATAGTTACCCCAAAAAAGCAACTGCCTGAACCCTAGATGAGGGGCCTAGGTATGTCCACAAAAGTCTGCGTCTTCAACCCTGTCTCGATGCTCATCGACGTCGTGGACGGGACGGTCTTCACATGGTCGGGGGTGTACGACCCGATCTTCCCCTACATCGCAGGCAACGGCGTCTCCTACGCCGGGTCGATGTGGGTCTCCCTCCAGGACGGCAACCAGGGCAACCAGCCCGACACGTCCCCCCTGTGGTGGGCGCAGGCCACGGCGGCCGGCGGCTCGGGCAGCACGGGGCCGACGGGGCCGGGCAACTTCACGGGCTATACCGGGTACACTGGGCATACGGGGCTGGGGAACTTTACGGGCTACACCGGATACTCCGGCTACACAGGCTACACCGGCTATTCAGGCTACACGGGAAGGACGGGCTATACCGGTTATTCAGGCTACACGGGCTATTCCGGGTATACTGGGGGTACTGGATATACCGGCTACACCGGGTACACAGGCCCCGGCAGCTTCACAGGCTACAGCGGGTATACCGGGTATACCGGCCCTGACGGGACTGCTGCCAGTACGGGGGCGACCGGCTACAGCGGCTACACGGGCGATACCGGCTATACCGGGTACACTGGCTATACCGGGCCAGGGAACTTCACAGGCTACACCGGCTACACAGGAGATGTCGGGTCTACCGGGTATACAGGCTACACGGGCTATACCGGACCGGGAGACTTCACGGGCTATACCGGGTACTCAGGCTACACGGGAGATACCGGCTACTCCGGCTACATAGGCTATTCTGGATATACCGGCTACACGGGCTACACCGGCCATGCCGGTTCTGCTACCTCCACCGGTGCCACTGGCTATACCGGCTATACAGGCTACACGGGCTACAGCGGGTACACAGGAAGGACAGGCTACACGGGGTACACGGGGTACACCGGGCCTGGAGCGTTCACGGGGTACACGGGCCAGACTGGCTACACCGGCCCTATAAGCGGCACCCCCATAACCGCCGTGCCCTTCGCCTCCCTCCCCTCCCCGGCCACGCACAGGGGGCAGATTGCCGTCGTCAGCAACAGCTACCAGACCGCCTGGGGGAACAACGCTGACGGCTCCGGCACGCATGCCGTCCTGGTGTGGAGCAACGGCTCCTACTGGACCATCATCGGCAGGTAGGGGGCGGTATTATCCCTTATGGACGCCCCCCTCAAGGTCGAGATGGAGGTCATCTCCCCCTCCGTCAGCTTCCAGGACTCCCTCAGGGCTCTCCTGTCCGAGGGCAGGAGGTTCGGCAGGGAGTCCCTCCGCCAGGTGCCCTACCTCCAGCTATCCCTGTGCTGCACGGGGGCGGCCGGCTCCGCCGCCTGCCCCCCCCGCCTGGTCAGGCTGGAGAAGGAGCGCAGGCTGGGGAGGTTCGTGTCCCTCGCCCCGGAGGACCTCTCACGCTCGGAGAGGTGGCTGAAGGCGGAGGGGATGTACGGGGACGTCGTGGCGGAGATATCCTCCCGCTCCTCCCCGGACTGGGAGCGCCTCAGGCCCCGCCAGCGGGCCGTCGCCAAGCTCCTGTGCCTCTACAACCACCTCGACGACCCCGAGGAGCGCATCCTGGAGGCGGTGGAGTACATCCAGCAGGCGTCCGGCGACGGCGTGTCCCCCATGCTCTGCTCCGGCATGTGCTCCAGGCTGGTGGACATAGGCCGCAGGCTGCTGGGGGCAGCCGAGGACGGGAGGCCGAGGATAGGCCCGAACGAGTTCCGGGAGGGGGCGTGGCAGTGCATGGAGAGCCTCCTCGACGCCCTGCCGCAGGAGGAGCAGGAGCTTCTCCTGCGGGAGCGCATCCGGGGCTATTCATGCACTAGCGATTGTTTCAGAAGTATATAAATCCCTCCTTTGCTCCATACATCCGGCGTATTATACCTATGGAGGACGATGCACACCATGGGAGACGCCCCCGCCATAGCAGCCGCAGACGGCCAGGAGTTCAACGACAACTACTCCGCCAGCATCCGTGACCACTTCCCCTTCCCCTCGGTCCGTGTCCCGCAGGAGCTTGCGCTCCAGAAGGTGGAGGAGGCGGTCCGTGAGGGCAAGAAGTACATCGTGCTGGAGGTCCCCACGGGCGGCGGGAAGAGCGGCATAGCCATAGCCGCAGGCTCGTGGGCCAAGACCATGCCCAGGGGAGGCGGGTACGAGCCCGGGGCCTACATCGCCACCCCGCAGAAGTCCCTCCAGGAGCAGTACATGCGTGAGTTCGCCAGCCGGGGGCTGGTGCTGCTCAAGGGAATGTCCAACTACCTGTGCGACTACTGGTACGAGCCCGACGAGGGCGGCGGCCAGATGAACTGCGAGGACGCAGCGTTCTGCTTCCCCGAGGAGCATAAGGAGCGCTGCACGGGCTACAAGCTCGCCAAGGGGGTGTTCTGCAACACCCCCATAGGCACCACCAACTTCTCCTACTACCTCGCCGAGACGAACCACGCCGGGCAGCTCCCGGACCGCACCGTGCTCGTCCTGGACGAGGCGCATGGCACGGAGGAGCACATCCTTTCCCTGGCCAACATCGAGCTTACCAAGTGGCGCTGCGAGGAGGTGGGGATTGACTTCTACAGCGTCCCCTACATCACCCCCAACGCCGCAGGGGCGGCACAGGCCCTCGACTGGCTCAACACGGTGTTCCGCCCCAAGGCGGTGACCGCCATCAACGACCTCAACCTGGAGGCGGAGTCCCTCCGGGACAGCGACCGCAGGCAGGCGCTAAAGATCGTCAAGAAGGCCAAGGGGCTGGAGAGGTTCGTGCAGTCCCTCGACATGTTCCTCAGGGCGGAGGACCGCAAGGACTGGATGGTATGGTCGGAGTCCGAGGCCACCCGCTGCCCCCACTGCCGCAGCAAGGTGCGGCCGGGGAGCGACAAGTGCTGGCGTCGGGACTGCAAGGCGGACATACCGCAGCTCCCGGCGAAGATGATTGTCAAGCCCCTCACGGCGACCCTGTTCGCCGACAGGATGCTGTTCAGCAAGGCGGCCAAGGTCATCATGATGTCCGCCACCATCCTGGACTTCGCCACCTTCCTGCGCAACCTGGGGATAGACAGGAAGGACGCCGTCTGCCTTGCCCTGGACTCGGACTTCCCCGTCCAGAACCGCCGCATCCTCTACCGCCCGGTCGCCAACATGAGCGCCAAGACCATCGAGCAGGCGCTCCCGCTGGTCGCCGCCGAGGTAGAGCACATCATGCGCAAGCATGCCAGCGAGAAGGGGATAATCCATACCCATACCTACAGGATTACACGCTACATCGTGGAGTACCTCCGCAGCCGTGGGATGGGGGACCGCATCCTCACCCACGAGGAGGGCGTGGCGGGCGACCGTGAGCGCACCGTCCAGAGGCATATCGAGTCGAAGAAGCCCACCGTCATCATCAGCCCGAGCATGACCGAGGGCCTGGACCTCAAGGACGACCTGAGCCGCTTCTCCATCGTGTGCAAGGTCCCCTACCCCTTCCTCTCCAACTACGTCAAGGCGAGGATGGACAGGGACCCCGAGTGGTACGCCTGGAGGACCGCCCTGGCGCTCCAGCAGGCCACCGGGCGCAGCAACCGCACCAAGGAGGACTGGGCCACCCACTACATCCTGGACGCCGGGTTCGGCGACTTCATCCGCCGCAGCGGGCACATATTCAGCCCGTGGTGGTCGGAGTCGGTGTTCTTCCCAGGGAGCTACGAGGTGGACTGGTAGGGGGTTTATCATGAGAGGCTACATACGAACTTATCTTGCTGGCCGGTTCGCAGCACAAGTAATCCTCAACAGGCAGCCGGGGTTCTACATACGCCTGCTCCCTACGGTAGATGTCGCAGTCCAGAACACATGGGCAAACATGGCGGTCGAGCTAGGCTGGCTGTTCGGCTCCGTTACCCTCGGCCTCATGTCGAAGAAGTGGGTCGAGGCAGAGCTGGGCCGTCGCCAGGAGATGGCAGGGCGGGCAGAGAAGCTGGGCCTGACGCTTGAGCAGTTTAGGCTGCGGAGGTATGCAGATTAGGGTGGGAGGAGGAGCCATGGACAGGAGCAAGCTGCCCAAGTGGGCACAGCAGGAGATGGAGCGGCTGGAGAGGGACAGGGACTCCTGGAAGGAGAAGGCCCTTGCCGCCGCAGGGGAGGGGGGCCTTACGGACACCGCCCTCCGCCTCCATCCGGAGCCGGACCGGGGGCTGCCTATCGGCAGCACCATAGTGTTCAAGGCCATCACCGGGGAGATAGAGGCAAGGATGAAGGACGGCAGGCTGGACGTCCGTACCCTCAGCGGCCCCATGGCAGTGGAGCCGCTGACCAGCAACGTCGTCTATATCTCCGCCCGCCCCCCCTACGAGGGATAGATGAACATCAGAGAGGCTAGGCCGGGGGATGCCCCCGCCATATCCAGGCTGGTAGGGAGCAACAGCGAAGTCCTGCTGCCCAGGCCCCTCCCCGCCCTCTACAGGGACTTCCGGGAGTTCTATGTCGCCGAGGAGGGGGACAAGGTCGTCGGGTGCGGTGCGCTCAGGGTCTACAGCCAGGAGCTTGCCGAGCTGCGCTCCCTGGCGGTTGACGGAGGGCACCGTGGGAGGAGCATAGGTACGCTGCTGGTCGCAACGCTGGTGGGGGAGGCAGGGGGCCTGGGCATGAAGGAGGTGTTCGCCCTCACCACCATACCGGGGTTCTTCACGGGCATAGGGTTCACGGAGGTGCCCCTGGACCGCTTCCCGCACAAGGTGTTCCAGGACTGCACGAGGTGCCCGAAGCGCACGAGGTGCGACGAGAAGGCAGTCAGCCTACAGCTAGGGAAGGTGCCCCCCCGCCTGTCCAGCACCGACAGGCAAAGGCTCAGGAACAGGCTGGAGGACATCCGCCGCCTTGTGGACACAGACCTGGAGTGCCGCTCCGAGCCTGACCCGTGCGACTACCCGGATAGCTGCACGAAGCACGGCCTGCTCGGGATAGTCGAGGATACCGTCAGTAGGTTCTGCGGAGGCACCATATGCGCAAGCTGACAATCGACGGCAGGGATTGGTTGGTGAAGGTGGGGAGGAGCTTCCTGGTGGCCAAGACGGGCCACGGGGGCGTCCGAGTCAATATCCCCCTGGACAAGGTAACAGGGTATACGTGGAACACAATCGAGGAGCTACAGGACAACCATGGCCTGGAGGTCACCCCCTCCATGATGGCAGAGGCCATCCGCAAGGCGGCCGAGAGGTACAAGGCGGTGCTGTGATGGGGGTCTACGGCGACTATTCCCCTACGGACTACGAGTGGTATGACCTGGAGAACCTCTACGGCATAACCTCGGTCGGCCCCGACCAGGACGATGAGGAGGAGAACACGGCCACCAAGCCTACAACCCTGTACTGCATAGAGCAGCCCTTGCATGGCGGCAGGGGGACGTGGTACGCCCACTTCTACCCTCATCCCAGGCTTACCGCATCTTGCGTGGGCAAGGGGGCCAGGGTCCTTGAGGCAGTGGTCAGCGAAGGAGAGGAGCAGGGGGGATGCTACTGGGCATGGTGGGACAGCCACGACCAGCGGTTCATGTTCGTATACCCCCGCAGGTTCCTGGTAGGGATGTGCTTCCCCTACGGCCCCGAGGCCGAAGAGCGGAAGGGCAGGGGCAGGCTGCTGCCGGTTGACGTACGGATTACAGGGGAGGCAGGGGAGGAACCATGAAGACAATCAGGCTCGCCAGGACGATACGCAGGCAGCTACCGAACGGGCTGCTGGTATGGATAGGCCCGGAGGGAATCCAGGTACGCCAGAAGAGGACCGTCCCGCTCTACTCCCTCTCCTGGAAGGAGGTATGGGAGCGGGCGCAGTTCCTCGGGGTGACCGACAAGATGCCGATGGAGGGCCCCCACCCGTCCTCCCTCGCCGAACAGGTGGAGATGTTCTGCCCCTCTGTCCCGGCGGCTGAACTCGATGCCTTCCTTGGAAAGCTCAAGAGGGTAAAGGACGGACTACCATGAGGGCATTCCGCTTGTACCGTAGCAGGGACATGAGCGGGGTGAGCGGCACCGGCTATGTCGCCGAAGGGGTGGAGTTCTCGGACGGCCTGGTCGTGCTGCGCTGGACGAGCAGCACCCCGACGACGGAGATACACCCCGACATCGACGCCCTGCTGCTCCTGCACGGGCACTACGGCAGCACAAGGGTGGAGTGGGTAGATAAATGAGGAGGTCCAGGCCCAGGTATCCCAGGCCCCAGGACATCGCCCCCGTCAGGGCCGCCCTGGGCCGCATACCCGTGGACTCCCCCCTCCGTGAAGGATGGAGGGAGTCCGCAAAGCTGGCCCCCAACTGGCGCTTCCTGGGCACCACGGGGGGGACGGAGTGGGTGGTGGACGTGTATTGTGGGGGCTTCTACTACGTGTGCGTAGGGAGCGCCTCAGAGAGGACCAGGTCCCTGCCTATCACGGTAAGGTTCCTGCTTACCCACCTTGCGGCAAGGGGGGCGCTGGCATGCTGGACATGCTCCTAATCCAGGAGGCGTGGCGGCTCGCCACGGGAGGCGACGTCCATAACGTCAACAAGGCCGTCGCCTGCTACCAACGCTATGACAGGGAGCACCCCGTCCCCTACAGGTGGCCGAACCGCCAGAGGATACAGGACACCTGGGAACGGTGGCTCCGGGAGTATGTAGCGAGGAAGAAACTGGGTAGTCACTGATAGGGAGAAACCATGCCAAAGCCAGTATACCGTTATATATGCCCCTGCGGGTTCAGGACGAACAAGCCCTGGAGGTGGAAGTCGCACCTCGGCAGGAAGGAAAGGGACAGGTGCGTTGCGCTGCTCCTGGAGAGGGGGCTGTTTATGACGCTGGCAGCGCACAGGAAGAGGGGGAAGGATGCACCCGCTGGTAGTACACGTCCGTGACATGGGCAGGACGGGGGCGCTGTACGTAGGGCGCTGGCATCGCTCCCCCAGGTACGGCACTCTCCCCGAGTCCCCGTACCACAACCCGTTCTACCTGGTGAAGGAGACGGACAGGTGGACGGTCCTCATCGAGTTCACCGGCCACCTCTTCGACGACCCGGAGCTAGTGGAGCAGGCGAAGGGGGAGCTGAAGGGCAGGACCCTGGCGTGCTGGTGCGCCCCGAGGCCTTGCCACGGGGACGTCCTGGCGTGGGTGGCCAACGAGGGGCTGGGAAGGCAGCAATGCCTGGACCGTATCGGGCAGCTATGGGAAGAGGATGCCAAGCGGGGCGGCGTGCCTGGCCGCAACGGCAGATGGGTGAGCCAGGGCTAGGAGGAGGAAGGATGCCAAACTGGGCCGGGGAATGGAAGATGTTTCCAGGGGGGGCAGTGCTGGAACAGCCGGAGCATAAGGCTAGGTCCGGGGACAGGGACTCGGAGCTGTGCCAGAAGCTCAGGGCGGCCACGGACGACCACAGGGTCCTGTGGAAGCCCGTGGTCGGGAGCGCCTACCTGCTCTACTCCCCGGAGAGGCTCTCGGGGCAGATTAAGCTGGCCTTCCAGCGCAGCGGCACTATCGCCGACGGCCCCGTCGCCCTCTACTACATGGCGGACGGGGACAAGGAGGTCATGCTCTCGCCGGACTACCCCGACCTCTGCGGGCTTCTGGCCTCCGTCCACAGGCAGGTCGGCAGGGCGGAGCAGGCCATCGCCGAGGTCATAGAGTACCTGGACAAGCTATGATGGGGTGTAGCTAAGGGGGAAGGGATATATGGGTGAAGCTAGATACTACATCCAAGATACCCGCTCGGTAGTCGGGAACTGTATGCTGCTCTGGAACCCATGCCGTGGCGGATACACATGCGACCTGCGGCAGGCCGGGAAGTATACAAGGGAGGAGGCCGAGCAGATTGTCAGGTCACGAGGCACTGATGTTGCCTGGCCGGTAGACTACCTTGACTCGATTGCTGTTAGCCATGTGCGGGCGGATGCTGGCCTTGACCCCAGGATGAAGGTGCCCTTATGATGGACAACGACAGTCCGCACAGGCTGGTGCCCCTGGACACCCTGGAGGACCTCAAGCGGGTGCTCTTCGTGCAGAAGACCATCGCCCAGGAGGTCCGCAGGGAGATGATGGCCACCGCCACGACCGAGGAGCTTGCCAAGGGCAAGCTGTCGGGGCCGGAGGAGGTCAAGCGCATCGTCCTTGCCCACGGCAGGCTGCTGGAGAAGTATGCCAAGTACCCTACCCTGTCGGAGTTCTCCTTCCACCCCTCGCTGGTGGGGGCTACCAAGTGGGGGGCCACCTTCGGGGTGGCCATCATGGTCAGGGCGCTGGTCATCGACCAGGTCAGGATATCCCTGCTCAAGAACATCCCCTTCCGCCCCTTCCTCCCCTACATCAGGTCCATACACCTCCTTGTCCTCAAGGAGCTTGACAATCCCACCCACGAGTACCTCATCGAGCCTCTGGAGGAGGCCCTCAAGGTCAGCGTGACCGTAGAGGGGGCAGGGACCAAGGTGGAGGCCACGGACGAGCAGGGAAGGCAGTTCACCCGCAGGCTCCTCTACCAGCTAGCCGAGAGGCTCCTCCTGTCCAGCGCCCAGTACAGCATCGTGATGCAGGTGCCCATGGGGTTCGCCATAACCGACACGGGGCGGAGGGTGCTGCTGCACCTCACCGACGCCGACATCTTCCTGAAGGAGCTGGTCGAGGCCCACAGGAGGTTCCAAGGGGAGAGGCCAAAGCTCAGCCTTCTCTGAAGAATCCTGCCGCATAGCGTGTATCCTGGTGTATACTGTAGGTGGAGGGAAGATATGCATAACGAGAATGCAATCACCGTCTACCTGCCGCACGACTCACTGAAGCTCCCGGACAACCGGGACTGGACCAACCGCTTCGACATCCCCTCTTCCAGCTCCAACAGGGTCTACACCATCGCACAGCACAAGCAGAAGCGCCACTGGGGGTGCTCCTGCCCAGGATGGCGTCGGCACCGGCACTGCCACCACCTTGACGAGCTGGGCATCCCCGGCAACGAGCGCCCCTACGAGGCGGTGCTGAATGCCTAGGAAGGGGTTCCTGGACGGCTACCGCACCTACGACCCCGAGAAGGAAGGGTACGGCTCCCCCGAGAGGTGGAGGGCCGCCTTCCGCCAACGGATGGGCGTGGACGAGGCCAGGGAGGTGTTCAGGGGCAGGAGCTACGGCCCCTGGAAGGTCCTCGGCGTTCCCGAGGGAAGCCCCTGGGGCGTGGTCAAGAGCGCCTTCCGCCGCCTGTCGATGGCATACCATCCCGACCGCATCATCGTCAACAAGATGACCTACGAGGAGGCGACCGAGAGGTTCAAGGAGCTGACCGCCGCCTATACCCTCATCGACGACGAGTATACCAGGAGGGGGAAGAAGTGATGGCGCAGAAGGTGAGAGTCGGAGGCCGCTACCGCTACGAGCCGGTGCTGTTCGACCTGCTCAACCCCCCGTTCAATGTCCAGAAGGGCGACACCGTGACCGTCGTCAACCTTCCGGGGTGCCCCAAGGCGAACACCATGGGGATGTGCCATGTGGCAAAGGACGGGGAGTTTGCAGGGCACGTATGCACCAACAGCCTCATCCCGCTGCGAGGACAGTAGGCTATGGCTAAGAAGCAGCAGTGCAGCAAGTGCGGAGACACCGGGACCTACGAGGCCTGGAGGGGGCCTACCTACGACCCCCCGACTATGCCTGTCCCCTGCCCCTACTGCAAGAGGCTCAGGGTCTACCACAGCAGCGACTTCCGGCTGGGGGAGCAGGTGGAGGTAGTGACGGCAGTGCATTCCAAAGCGGAGTTCTCACGTGCCACCGGGCTGACCCTGGGGCATATCAGGAACTATGCCTCCGAGACGGGCAACGCCTACCAGATTAAGGCCGCCATGCAGAGGCCCGGCACCGTGTACTGGCGTCCCCTGAACCAGCATGGAGAGCCTGTATACCAGGAGAAGGACTGGAGGAACTGATGCCGATAAGGTATACTGCCCCCGGCGGGCCAAGGAAGCTGGAGTTCTGGATTCGCTCGTCCCGTGGGACGGACGCAAGGAGCTTCGTCCATGTACCGGCAGGCTGGAGCGGTGAGGAGATTAAGTCCGAGCTGGAGGAGTGGTGCTCCACCTTCGCCTGCTGGGGCATGGGCGAGAGCATGATGCGCTACGGGTGGAACGACGAGAAGGACTACGGCAAGAGGGACTAGGAGGAGAAGCAGATGTTGACCGAAAAAGACAAGGAATGGATAGCAAAGATGCTATGGCTGACAATCAAAGCGCTTACCATCGCCTTCGGGGGGAGGCACTCCGACCGGCTGGCTGACTCTGGGATGCGCAAAGCCTTTATCGAGGCCGCTAAGAGATAGCGAGGAGAGACTGATGAAGCCTATGTTCATAGTCGTGGCCACGTTCGAGAGGGAGAACTTCAAGCTGTGCCCTGCCGTGGAGGAGAAGGTCGCCGTAGTGTTCCGCTCCAGGACAGACTGCCCGGACGAGGGAGAGCCTCTGGAAAGGTTCGAGCAGAGATGCTACCGGGAGCTATGGAGGCAGTACCCCATCTGGAAGTGCCCCTACCATGCGGGCAGGCCCCCCAGGACCGTGGCCGAGTCCTACCGCCACGGGTTCTCCAGCGCCCTCCTCAGGACCATCCGCTGCTACCCCGAGGCCATAGTCCAGGCCCCCCTGGCCCCTGCCATCCGCCTATAGCCCCTGCCCCCATCGGGTATTATCTGGCGTGGACGCACAGTTCAGGCCCGGCATATCCGTCTCCGAGTACCCCCCCGTGACCATGCTCCTGTCCCGCAAGACCATAAAGCCCTTTAACATACTGGTCGGGGACGACCCGTTCCAGGTGCGCTTCGCTGAGCAGGCCCTCGGCATGCCGTGCAGGGCGGAGGAGCACGTGGACGACACCATGCTGCTCACGGGTAGGCCGTGCCTCCTGTGCGTCACCACCGGCAGGGTGGTGGACCTCTCGCAGGCGGTCAGGGACAAGGCCTCCTTCTGGACGGTAGGCCCTATTAGGAGGGGGTCTGCGGCGGCCCTCGCCATCGTCAGGCACGCCGCCTCCCTGGTAGGCAAGGAGGTAGGCAAGGAGGATGCCAGGCTGGCGGCAGACGAGCTTGCCTCGGAGGGCATCGGGGACATCAGGGCGGCCATATGGAGGGCCGCCTGGATACTCCTGGGCCCTGTCCCCGAGGAGAGGAAGAGATGGCCGGAGCCGTGGGAGCACAGCACCAGGTGGCTCCCTCCCGGCGTTGACCCTGCCTACCGCCTCCATACCCTCTTCCGTGACCTCACCGCCTATGCCTTCCTGGCCGCCGGGGAGGAAGGCTCGGTCAAGAAGGCGGGGCTTAGCCTCTCCCCCTCCAAGCTCAGGTACCTGTCGGGGCTGCGCCTGGACCCCGCCAGGGCGGCAGAGACCGTGCGTGAGGTAGCGGCCTGGAGGGCCAGGAAGGACAGCCCTTGGATATGTGCCCTTAAGGTGGCCTCCGTATGGAGGCAGTAGGGGCAGTATTATCCCATGGCAGGAACGGACCGCAGATGGCCATTAGCTCCAAGACGGGCCTGGGGATGCTGGTAGGCAGGGTTGCCGAGTCCCTGGGCACTACCAAGAAGTCGGCGAGGGGGATTGTCGGCAAGGTGATATCCTGCCTCGAAGGCATCCTGGCGGACAATATCGGGACGGACGGGTTCTCCGTGAAGCTGGGGAAGTTCGGCAAGCTCACCGTCCGCCACCGCCCGGCCAGCGTGAGGAGGATTCCCCTCACCGGGGAGAAGCGCCTCACCTGCGGCAGGAGGAAGGTCAGGTTCACGGCCCTGGGGAGGCTTCGCAGCATCGAGAGGGTCCCCCTCCCTGCCAATCCCACTATAGCGTCCACAGGAGGACTACAGAAATGAAGCAGTTCAACGACGACGAGCTTATAGACCTGGTACCGGCCAAGCCGGCCGCAGCCCAGGCACCGCCCGCAGCATCCCAGAACACCCAGCCAGCACCGGCACCGCAGGCACCCCCGCCTGCACCCCCGCCCCCGGCACCCCCGCCCCAGCCCGCAGCGCAGGCCAGGCCCGTGGTGGAGCCGGACGACATTGACATCCCCCACCAGCGCCAGCCGCAGGGCGGCAGGGCGGCCTCCAAGGAGGAGGACTTCTCCGGGGAGGAGATAGAGTGGGGCGACAGCGAGGTCATGAAGAGGGGCGACGGCCTGGAGCGCATCCGCCCCGAGAAGAAGAGCGACAAGGTCATCAGGCTCGCCCTCCTGCCGTTCCTGGGAAAGCCCCATGGCTGCCGGACGCACTTCGTGGCCACCAGGGAGGGCAAGAGGCAGTATGTCTGCATCGGCAGGACCGAGGGGGTTCCCCCCCGGACAGTCTTCATACCCGGCCTCTGCTGCAAGCACCTGGACGAGGAGGGCCGCTACCACCTCATCAACCTTGCCCTCCAGTACACCAACTCCGACCCCAACGTGCTGGACCCTCGGAGCGGCAACTATGTCAAGGGCTACAACGGCCCTATCGAGTTCAAGGTCGGGTTCGTTGACCTGTCGAGGCCCAACTTCCGCTCCGTTACCAACCTAATCGAAGAGGGGGCCAGCATCTACGACTACGACCTGGTCATGGTACTCAACGGCAACAAGTACGAGTTCCACATCAAGAGCCGCACCCCCCGCTGGAAGAGCACGCCGGAGCTGGCCAAGGCGGTCGAGGAGGCATGCCAGCCGTTCGTTCAAGACGGGGGCAGGAAGCTCTACCGGAGGCTCGGCAAGAGGACCAGCCTCCTGGAGTGGAAGGCGCTCCTCTCCGGGCTGGCGGCAGGGGCGGCCGAGGCCAACCTGGACGCAGTGGACGACCTGTAGAGGGAGCTGGAGCCACATGGTGAAGAAGAGGACGCCGGAGGCGGTCGCCGAGGAGGCCGCCTCCCAGTGCTGTAGCTGCGAGATAGCAGTGGGGGGCACAGTCTACCTGAAGAGCGGCGGCCCAAAGATGACCGTATCAGGCATGGGATGGGCACCTGGGACCGTTACCACGGTATGGTTCGACGGGGGCAGGCTCGGCTCAGGGGTGTTCCCCAGGGAGTGCCTCGTCACCTACAACCCCCGCTTCTCCTAAGGAGAGCAGTTATGGAAATCAAGTACCTGGACACAAAGACGCTGATTGACGACGGCTACCTCCAGGAGGCCAACCGCCAGTTCTTCCACCCGCTGGGCCTTGCCCTTGAGGTCAAGGACGGCACCATACGGGTATGGGACTACCGGGACGACCCGGAAGGCATAAACTTTGCCGACAAGGTAGACCTCAGGGCCAAGGCGGACAAGGTGCTCCGGCTAGAGGGGGAGAGGTACGCCACCCGCAAGCAGGCGCTCGGATACTGGATACAGCCCTTCCTGAGGTAGTTTCCGGAGGACAGCATGAGCTGCACTACCGTAGTCGGGGTATGGCCACGCAAGAAGGTAGAGGACCTGTACGAGCTGGGGAACGGGCACGGCTCTGCCCCGGTCGTCTGGGAGGCCATAGCAGGGAGGTACCTGAACGCCACCAAGTCCTACGACATGGGCAGGGGGTGGATGGAACTTGGGGACGAGATGTGGGACCTCTGGATGCGCCAGGACATCCCCGAGGAGCACCGGGCCGTCTTCTTCTTCACCTTCGACAGGGCGTACGTCGCCAGGAAGCACTACGACCGCTTCGCCTCCGCTATCGAGAGGTTCCTTAAGGACTTCCCCCCCAAGTACGAGTACGTCAACCACTGGCCTACCTGGAGGAACATATTCTCCGGCAGGCTGAGGCTGCACGGGGACGGCTGCGTATGCAGCCTCGACGGGCCGTGCCGCTCCGGCACCAGGTGCGACACGAAGCCCCTGAGGAGCCTTGCCCCCGCCCTGGGCATGATAGCCACCTCCGTGGCGGACGACGTATGGAAGGGCAGGTTCAACGAGGAGAAGGACGAGTACGACCCCCCCGACTGGGGGAAGACGCACGACCTCTACAAGGCCCTGGACTCCCTGAAGGAGAAGACGACCTGAAGAGCATGAGGATATCGACCGGGACTGCGGCTGGGACACGGTACCACCAGGAGGACAGGTTGTGTGTGGCCAAGCACAACGGTGCGGTCCTCCTTGCCGTGATGGACGGGCATGGGGGGGAAGGAGCCGCCGACCTCGTCTTGGAGAACATCAAGACATCCTTTGAACGTGCGAGGGCCGGTTCCCACGGTATTCTGAAGGCTTTGCAAGTTACCTTTAGCGACCTCCACAGTCGTACCAAGGACGAAAGGTCAGGCTCCACGCTCTCCACGGCCTATATCCCCAGACGAGCAAAGGCTGTCTATGTGGCCGTGCTCGGTGACTCCCCTGTGGCAATCAAGAACCCAGGGCAGCCGACCTGGTCAAGCCCGGAGCACAATGCAAGGACGAACACGGAGGAGCGCCAGGAGGCCGAGAAGCGGGGGGCCGTCTTTGCGAATGGGTACCTGTTCGACCGGCATATGCAGCATGGCCTACAGCTTTCCAGGGCGCTTGGCGACTCCAGCCTGGGCTTCCTGAACCGGAAGGCCGAGACATTCAAGGTTCCGATAGGCCCGGGAGCAATCGTCATGCTGGCGACGGACGGGGTATACGATGGCAACGCCCATACGTCCGTGCCGGTCATCGAGCGCCTGATGGGTATGGCAGAGGAGGGGGCCGATGCGGGGGCCCTGGTTGACGATGCTGCATCCATACGCAGGACGGGGGATAACGTCACGGTAATCCTCTGCAAGCTCTAGGCTATGGTCCCAGCCCCACCCATGCCGCTGAAGGAGAAGAAGTGAGCAAGCCCGTACCCGTCGTATACCCCACGCCGCTGCAAGGCGTAAGCCAATGGCTGGTATACGGGCTGGACCCGTCCATGTCCAGGACCGGCTATGCCCTCCTGCGTGTGTCCCTTCCCGACGACCCCCTCAAGTGCATGCCGTGCCAGCATCCCGGATGCCTCAGCCATGCCTCCCACCCCTGCGAGGGATGCGGGAGGCTCGGGGGCCTCTACCCCACCCAGGCCGAGTGGGTAGAGGTAGGCTCCGTCAAGGCGGAGAAGGCGTCCGACCCCATCTGGATAAGGGGCAAGGGGATGGCGCTATACCTCAAGGGGGTCCTGGTCTCCAGGGGACCCAGGATAGACAGCCAGATGGGCCTTCCCGAGCCTACGGGGCTGCTCATCTCGATGGAGTTCCCTACCCCCATGAACGACTTCCTGGTGGCGCTCAACCGTATCATCCACCTGGTATTCTTCGAGAACTCACAGGTCACGGACAGGTTCAGGACCGTCAGAATCCTGGCCACCAACGCCGCCAC
>Ga0187884_10000942_pt1 | contig 27758 bp, 24 predicted proteins | sample June2016WEW_20_4_FD_132983 | JGI IMG/M metagenome (GOLD analysis project Ga0187884, IMG submission 132983) | Peatland microbial communities from SPRUCE experiment site at the Marcell Experimental Forest, Minnesota, USA - June2016WEW_20_40 | ecosystem: Environmental > Terrestrial > Soil >...
CGCTTCGTCCCTCGAGCTCCACCGCCGCGACCAGGTATCGGGCCATGTCCATCGGGCCACCCCCCTCCAAGGTGTCCACGATGTCTCGCGACATGCGTCCGTTATGTCATGAATTCACGCACCACCACCGGCTCTTTCTTTTCTTTTCTTTTGCGATGTGGCGAGGCGCAGGAGGCGATGTGTCGTGACTCGTGGACAACCCCGTCAAGCTCAAGGCTCTCGGTTCCCGCTCCGATCGCTCAGGGGATCAACACGATCTTGCCGTGAGTGTGACCCGACAGCAGCTCCCGGTGAGCGGCAGCCGCCTCGTCAAGGCGGTAGGTGCCTGCTAACCGGACGCTGAGCTTGCCCGACTCGGCCTGGCGCACGAGTTCCAGGCGGGCCGCGGCGCGGATCTCGGTACCGGGATCTCCGCCCGGGCCAACGCCGATGACCTTGATGCCGAGTTCGACCCCGCGCTGGAAGGCGGCGATGGTGACGATCCGATTGCGACCAGCGACCAGGGCAACTGACGCATCGAGTGCCTCGTCGCTACCCACGGTGTCGATGGCCGCATCCACGCCGTCGGGAGCGAGCTCACCGATCCGCTCCACTAGTCCGTCCCCGTAAACCACCGGCTCGGCGCCGAGTTCACGGAGGTAGGCGTGGCCCGCCTCGCTTGCCGTGGCGATGACACGAGCTCCGGCGTTTCTGGCGAGCTGGACCGCCACGTGGCCGACCCCGCCGGACGCTCCGTGCACGACCACAGTGTCGCCGGCACCGATGCCGGTGACATGGAGCGCGTGCGCAGCAGTTGTCCCGATCAGCAGGAGCCCGGCGGCCTGCTCGAAAGGAAATGTCGATGGCTTGGGCACGACACTCGAGGCGGGCGCGATCACCTCGGCCGCATAGGCGCCATGGATCGGGTAGGCAATGACGCTGTCGCCGATGCGTATCGGCCCTGCCGGCCCCTTGGCATCGCCGCCCACCGCGCTCACGACACCGGCCGCTTCGTAGCCCAGATGCATCGGCAGCTGAGACGCGTCTTTACCGTAAGCGCCGCTGTACATCTTGTAGTCGACCGGGTTCGTGCCCGCCGCTCTTACCTCGATCAAGACTTGTCCGGGTTTCGGTTCGCCCACGGACTCGTCGATCACGGACAGGACTTCAGGTCCACCGAACCCAGTGGCCACCACTGTGGTCGTCATGGTCTTGTGAACCGGCCCAGTTTCCCCACTATTCCTGGTTGTCTGACCACACCCGGCGGGACGAGACCATGTCGCCGCCGATCGACTGTTGGCTGACCGCGCTGTCGCGGTCAGGTTCCTGCCGAGCCTCTTTGTGGTCAGCCGCGGCAATCGGTCCCGGTCTGGCCGAATCTTCTCATCGAGTGAATCTCACAACGGTGCTGCGCCGTATGTCTCTGTGACGAACGGCGCGCCGCCTCGTTGACCGCCGAAGCAAAGGAGCGAGCCTGTGAGGTTCTGCCAACAACCCCGCCATCGCGCATGTTTCGCGTCGCACCGAGGACGGCGCTGGTCGGTGCTGCGGGCCTCTCTCGGTCAACCACCCGACCCGTGCACCCCATGCGCCGCTCGGGTCTAGGGACAGTCGTGAAACGAGAGCAACGGTCGCAGATGGGTTGGGGGTGGCTCGCACTGCGGGTGACAGGGGCGGGCCTACTGGTGTCGACCGGGGCGATCCACCTTGACCTCTACCTGACCGGCTACCGGTCGATCCCAGAGGTCGGCTGGCTCTTCCTGGTTCAGGCGATCGTCGCCTGCGGCCTGGGCCTGGTCGTGCTCGTGTCCGGTAGCCGGCTCACCGCGGCGGGCGGTGCGGTGCTGGCTCTCTCGACACTCGGCGGTTACCTGTTGTCGCTGCGAATCGGACTCTTCGGGTTCAGGGAGGTCCGCACGCCGGCCGGGGTCGCGGCCGGCGTGATCGAGGTAACCATGTTCGCGGCACTGGCCGCGTTCGTCCTTGGCGATACTGAACAGCTCCGCTCCGCCGGATTGAAGGCAAACACAAGCAAGCTTTCCGGCAGGCTGCAGGCAGCCATCCCGAGCACCCGCTGGGGGGCTTCAGCGTTGACGCTGCTGGCCGCCGTGCTGTTGGGCCTCTGCCTAGCATCCCCGGGACCGGCACCAACGAGTACCGGCTCGTCGGTGGAGCTCCTCAAGATCGGGAGAGTCGGTGGTGTGTCTGTCGTGACCAATGCCAGGGCCTTCACGTTGTACTGGTTCGGCCCCGACACGCCGACCAAGTCCGACTGCTACGGGACCTGCGCCCTCTATTGGCCGCCGGTGGTCGGGATCCCCCGCGCGGGCCCGGGCGTGACCGGAGAGCTCGGCATTATCCGGCGTTCGCACGGAGCTGCACAGGTCACCTATAACGGCCATCCCCTCTACAGCTACGTCGGTGATGGCGCTCCCGGCCAGGCGGCCGGCAACAACATTGACCTGAATGGCGGGTTATGGCATGAGATGGCCGCATCCGGCTGAGCCCAGCCGGACCCAGGACCTCACGCCACCCACGGGCGCAAAGGAGTCCCGCGGCAAGAACGGAGGGCTCAGCGGTAAGCGCGGGGGATGGTGAATATTCCGCCCCTGGGGCGGTCGCTCCGGCTCTCGGCCGGTGACTCCGGTGGCGCTTCCTCTCCAAAACCATTGCCCGTAACGACGGCGTCGGCCATCACCGGGAGGAACTGGATGTCCTCGTCGAGGGGCAGCGGGTCCACTCTTGGGACGGTGTCACCCGGACGTTCTTCGGCGCGGACGGTCGAGTAGCCGCCCTCCGCCGATCTGAGGACCACGTTGGCACGCTTGCGCTTGCCTGCCGTCGGCACCTGCTGCATCTCCTTGCAGACGCGGTATGTGACCGGATACACGATCAAGGGCACTGCGATCGCCAGGAAACGGAACGACGTCAGCACGACGTTCAGAGAGATCGACAGGTAGTTCGCAAGGACGTCGGTGGCACTTGCCCCGAACAGCACGAAGTAGAACGAGAACACCGCGGTACCGAACGCCGTGCGTTTCGGCCGGTCCCGAGGACGGTCCAGGATCTGGTGCTCCGCGTGGTCGTGGGTGATTCTTGCCTCGATGAACGGCCACGCCTGCAGGACGCCGAAAGTGATGCCGGGGAGAAGGATCGCCGGGAAGAAGACGTTCGGGATCATGTGGCCAAAGCCCACGATCTCCCAGCTCGGCATGATACGAAGCGCGCCGTCGAGCCAGCCCATGTACCAGTCCGGTTGCACCGCGTAACTCACCTTGTACGGCACGTAAGGGCCGTAGAGCCAGACGGGATTGATCTGGAAGAAGGCGCTGAGCACGCCGGTGACCGCGACCGTCAGGCACATGAAACCGGTCGTCTTCGCGACGAATGTGGGCCACAGTGGGGCACCCACGACGTTGCGGGGCGTGTTGCCGCGTCCTGGGAACTGCGTGTGCTTCTGGCGGACGAGCATGCCCAGGTGGGCGCTCAGGAGACCCACGATCACCGCGGGCAGGATGAGCACGTGGAGGATGAAGAACCTCGGGATGATGGCGTTGCCCGGGAAGTTGCCGCCGAAGAGGAAGAAGGCCGCATAGCTGCCGATCAGCGGGATCGACTCCACGATCGAAAACGAGATCCGGATGCCCGTTCCCGAGACGAGGTCGTCGGGGAGCGAATAGCCGAGGAACCCGTTGAAGATCGCGAGGATGAGGAGGGTCGAGCCCACGATCCAGTTGAGCTCGCGAGGCTTGCGGAATGCTCCGGTGAAGAAGATACGGAGCATGTGCACAACGATCGACCCGACGAAAATGTTCGCCGCCCAGTGGTGCATCTGACGCATGAGCAGGCCGCCGCGAACCGCAAAGCTCAGGTTCAACGTCGAGGCGAACGCCTCGGAGACGGGCTGTCCGCGAAGGGGGGCGTACGAGCCCTCGTAGATGACGTCCTTGCTCGACGGGACGAAGTAGAGGGTCAGGAAGACCCCTGTTACGAGGAGCACGATGAACGAGTAGAGGGCGATCTCGCCTATCAGGAACGACCAGTGATCCGGGAAGATCTTGTTGAGCATCTTTCGGCCGGAGCCCGAGATCCCGAGCCGTTCGTCGAACCAGTTGAAAAGCGCGTCAATCATTGCCGCGCTCCCAGTACCCCGGTCCTACGGGCTCGTCGTAGCCGTCCTGGGCGCGGAAGTAGCCCTCGTCGTCGACGTAGAGCGGAAGCTGAGGCAACGGTCGCGGCGCCGGGCCGAAAATGGGGATGGCAGCGTCGGTGACGTTGAACAGCGACTGGTGGCAGGGGCACAGCATCTGCTTGGTGAGCTCTTCGTAGAGGCCCACGGGGCAGCCGGCATGCGTGCACACCTTCGAGAAGGCGATGTAGCCCTGTGGCGCCCAAGTCGCCCGTTGCTTGGCGAACTGCGGCGGGGGCGTGAGGTAGCCACTGGCGGGCGGGGGGTCGACCCTGATCAACATGGTCTGGGAGTACGCGCCCCCGATGTCGGTCTCTGGGAACACCGTCATAAAGCCACCGACCTCGAGGTCACCTGTCTTGATCTTGCGACCGGTGATGTCGACGAGATACGAGCCGCGTCGCCATGCAGTTTGGCGAAGTGTCTTTTCCGGGAGTGGGCCGAGCGAGCGCAGGAGCGGGAACGCCAGCACGACACCGAGGATCCCTGATGCGATTCCGAGCGTCTTGACGAGGAAGCCTCGGCGCTCGACGGCCACCTTCCCGCGAATCGCGAAGTCCTGGACAAACACCTCACGCTGGGCACTGGTCGGCACGAGGCTGTGCCGGGACTCCGAGAAGGGGCCCCTCGGCATCAGGTACCTGCCCCACACCACCATCCCGTATCCGAGTCCCGCGAAACCTATGGAGAAGGTCAAGGCGAGCCAGAAGTTGGACCAGTTCTGCCAATAGGCCGCGCCGAAGCCGGCAAATCCGGCGGCTGCCAACAGGAATCCCGAGCTGGCGACGAGCTCGGCACGACGCGGGTTCTTCGCGGCTATCTGGAATTGCGGCGCGTCGACGCGGACCGATGTGACGGGGATCCGCACCCGGCGATCCGGGCCGTCTGGTCGCGACGGCCCGGCAGTGGCATCAGGTTCGTCAGGCATTTGCGAGCTCGCTCTGATCTTCGCCGCCCGGACCGTCCCCGTGACCGTCCGGGCTCTCGGAACCGTCGTGGCCACCATGGCCTTCCCGGGCTTCGTCCTCCTCGGTCTCGGTGCGGTCGCCGACCCAGAGTGCGGCAAGGAGGCAGCCGCCCACGCCGACGAACAGCCCGACGAAGCCCTCCGCGACCGGGCCCACACCTCCGAGCGAGAGCCCACCGGGACTGTAGGGATGCTGGATGTTCTTCACGACATAACCCACGATGTCGACGACCTGCGAAGGCGAAAGCGTCCCGGGCCCGAAGCGCGGCATGTTGCCGGGACCGGTGCGGACCGCTTCCCAGACCATCGTCTTGGTCACCCCGTGCAGCGGTGGCGCCTGGATACCCCCGGCGAGAGCGTCTCCGGCACCTGTGATCGTGTGGCAGGGCGCGCAGTTGAGGGCGAACAAGCTGAAGCCTTCGGCCACGTTCGCATGTGAGATGTCGATTCCGGAGGGGACTCCCGGATTGCCGAACGACGGAGCCAAGGACGTCACGTACCGCACGATGTCGAGGACCTCGCCTCGGTCGAATTTTGCCGGCTTCCGTTCGGGCTCGGCCGTCGGCTCGGCGAGCGGCATCCACCCGCTGGACAGCCAGAGGTCCACCGTCGCGCCGCCCACACCGAGAAGCGGCGGCGCGCGGTTGCCTCCCTCGGCGTCGATCCCGTGGCAGCTGGAGCAGTTCTGCACGAACAAGGTGCGGCCCAGCCCAAGCTGACTCGCGGTGGTCGGGTTGTCCTGGCTCGTGAGACTGGCAGCGTTGACTTCGCTCGGGACTCCGCCCGCGGAGACACCGCCACGGCCCCCGCCAAGCAGGAACACACCGACGAAGCTCGCCGACACGAGGAGCGCGAAGCTCAGAAGGGCGCGCCGCCAAAAGGCGGGAGATGCGGTCACGAGAGCAGGAACAGGGCGCTGAACAGCCCGATCCAGACAAAGTCGACGAAGTGCCAGTAATAACTGACTGCCTGGAAGACGGCGGTCTCACCCGGGTCGCGGCCCTTCATCGAGCCGGCGAGTCGCCCGAGGAGGGCGATCATGGCCACGAGGCCAAGAAGGACGTGAAGCCCGTGAAGGCCACTCATGATATAGAAGAGCGAGCCGTAGGCATTGGTGTGCACCCGGAAGGGAAGGGTCTTCCACTCGTAGGCCTGGTTCCCGAGAAACGCCGCGCCGAGGACGAAGCTCGTGATGATCCAGTTACGGGCCTTCTTGTACTCCCCGCGCTCCTGCGCCCACACGCCGAGCTGGAAAGTCGGGCTCGAGGCCAGAAGCACGAAGGTGAAGATCAGCGCCTGGATCGTGTCGAGGTGCGTTCCGGGGGGAAACGTCCCTGCCGGCGGCCACGCAGGCATGTTGTGGGCGCGGATAGTGAAGAAGGCGGCGAACAGGCCGCTGAAGAACATGAATTCCGAGCCAAGCCAGACGACGACGCCAACGGCGAGCAACTGGGGCCCCCCCGGCTGCTGTCGGCTGTGCGGGCGCGGCAGTACTGCTGCGTCGCTCACGGCGTACTTTCTAGCCCAAACACGCGCCCGAATCTAGCGGTTGCTACGGCGAATACGGCCGGTCCGAAGGCCGGGATACTGTCATTCCGTGCGGGAGTTCGATTCTCCGTTCCTAGGGGCGTGCCGGTGCGCGCCGATTGAGCGGACGCCGGTATGGTTCATGCGCCAGGCGGGGAGATCCCTCCCGGAGTATCGCCGCCTGCGCGGGGACGGTGACATCCTCGACGCAATCGCCAAGCCCGAACTTGCGGCGGAGCTGACACTTCAACCCGTGCGCCGATACGGGGTCGATGCCGCCATCTTGTTCTCCGACATTGTCGTCCCGCTTGCCGCCATCGGCATCGGAGTCGAGATCGTTGCAGGACGCGGGCCGGTGATCGAGAGGCCTTTTTGCGGCGACGCGGACCTGAAGCGTCTTCGGCCTCTCGAACCCGAGACGGATCTCGCCCCCGTGCTCGAGGCTGTCCGAATCGTCGTTCGCGAATCGGACGTCCCCTTGATCGGCTTTGCCGGTGCTCCGTTCACCCTCGCGAGCTACCTCGTCGAGGGCGGCCCCTCCCGGACCTTCGGCCGCACTAAGGCCCTCATGCACGCTGAGCCGGGGCTGTGGCACCAGATCCTCGATCGGCTCGCCGACATCGCCCTGGCGACGCTGAGAGCCCAGGTCCAAGCTGGCGCCTCGGCAATCCAGCTCTTCGACAGCTGGGCGGGAGCACTCTCGGCCGCGGACTACGCGACCTTCGTTCTGCCCGCTTCGCGCAAGGTGCTCGAGGGGACGCGAGATCTCGGCGTGCCCCGGATCCATTTCGGCGTCGGCACCGGAGAGCTGCTCGGCCTCATGTCCGAGGCGGGAGCAGACGTCGTGGGTGTCGACTGGCGTGTGCCGCTTTCAGTGGCCCGTGATCGAATCGGCGCGGGAAAGGCTGTCCAGGGCAACTTGGACCCTGCCACATGCCTCGCGCCGGTCGCCATAGTGGTCGAAGAGGCGACCAAGGTCCTCGAGGACGCGGGCGGAAAGCCGGGGCACATCTTCAACCTTGGCCACGGTGTGCTGCCCGAGACAGATCCCGGAGTGCTGGCCCGGGTGGTCGAGACGGTCCACAACTGGAGGCCGGGCACGCGTTCCGGTGAGACTGCCGGGTGATGGCACCCTCCTCGAGACGAACCGGGGTCCTCGTCATGGCGTATGGGACCCCGCCCTCACCCGGACAGATCGAAACGTTCTACACAGACGTGCGCCGTGGACGCCCACCAAGCGCCGAACAGCTGGCCGACCTCACAAGGCGCTACGAATCTATCGGTGGAGTCTCCCCCCTTTCGCGGCACACCGCAGAGCAGGTGGCAGGGATCAAGCAGCAACTGGAGCTGCGATCGCCCAACCGCTACCTGTGTTTCCTCGGCAACAAGCACTCCGACCCTCGCATCGAGAGCGCGATCGAGGCCTTGGCCGCTGAAGGGGTACACGGCTTGGTGGGCCTCGTCCTTGCGCCCCACTACTCGCGGGGCAGCGTCGGGGAGTACGTGTCCCGTGCGAGAGAGCGGGCGGGCGAGCTCGGCATGCCCGCGGCGTTCGTCGAGCACTGGCACGAACACCCCGTTCTCATAGAGCTTCTCGCCGAGCGAGTGGGCGACGCGCTCGGGTCGCTCGGGCGCGATGCGACCGCTGCCAGTGAGAACGGAAGGCTTCTCCTCCTCGTCACCGCGCACAGCCTCCCGTTACGCGTCGTCGCCGACGGCGACCCCTACGCCGACCAGCTCCGGCGCACCGGTGAACTGGTGGCGTCAGCGTCGGGCCTCGGGCGCTGGGACATCGGCTGGCAGAGTGCCGGCCGGACGCCGGAGCCTTGGTTGGGCCCGGACATCCTTGAGAGGCTGCGGGCACTGCCCGCTGAAGGAGTGGACGCGGTGGTGGTCTGCCCGGCCGGCTTCACCTCGGACCACCTGGAGATCCTCTACGACCTCGACATCGACGCGAGCCGCGTCGCCACCGAGGCGGGCATCGCCTTCGCCCGGACCGAGTCGTTGAACGCCGATCCGCGGATGTGCGCCGCGCTGGCCGAGCTCGTCATCGACCGCGCGGAAGAGCTCTAGGGCCGTGAACCGCGTCGTGGCTGTCGTCGGCGGTGGGATCAGCGGGTTGGCGGCAGCGCGCGTCCTGGCCGGCGCTTCCCCTGTCAGTCGCGAACTCCGGGACAGCTCGGACCGTGAGGACGCCAGGCGCGACACCGAGGTCATCTTGCTCGAGTCCGATGACCGTTTCGGAGGCAAGATCCTCTCCGGCGAGTTCCGGGGACGTCCGGTCGATTTCGGTCCGGACAACTTCCTCACACGGAACGCGAGTGCTGCGGAGCTGTGTGGCCAACTCGGGCTCGGCGACGAACTCGTGGCACCGGCGACAAGCTCCGCTTCGGTGGTGGCGCGGGGACGGCTGCGCCCGCTACCGGCAGGGCTCATCCTCGGCTTGCCTCCCGACCTCGTTGCCCTCGCCCGGTCGCGGATCGTGAGCGGGCGAGGGCTCGCCAGGGCCGCACTCGACCTGTTGGCATTGGGCCCACCGATCTCGGCCTCGAGCCTCGGGCTGCCCCCGCAGGATCATGCCGCCGGCCGCACCGAGAAAGGCGCCACCGCTGCCAGAGACCCGGGTGGTCCTGAGTGGAGCGCGGCCTCGATCCTCGGGACACGGCTCGGCCGGGAGCTTGTCGAGCGCCTCGTGGACCCCTTGCTCGGCGGTATCAACGCCGGTGGCCTCGACCAGCTCTCGCTTGTCGTTGTGGCACCCCAGGTGGCAACGGCACTCGCCGGGCACCGCAGCGTGACGCGGGCGCTGAGACTGCTGTCCCGCAACACCCCGAGGCCGACACCAGGCGCCGGCACGAAGACGAGGCCGTTCTTTCTCGGGATGCGGGGCGGCCTCGGCCGTATGGTCGATGCGCTCGTGGCCGATGTGCAGAACCGGGGCGCACAACTCCGAACTGGGACGGCCGTCACGGCCCTCCGGCTGGTCAAGGACCGCTACGAGCTCGAAACAACAGGCGGGACGATCGTTGCGGACGGCGTGGTGATGGCAGCTTCCGGGTACGTGGCCGCGCGTCTGCTCGTCGACAGCGCCCCGGTGGCAGCCGCGGAGCTCGGTTCGGTCCCACATTCGAGCATCGCGCTCGTCACGCTCGCCTGGCCCTCGGCTGCCATAGCGGGGCTCCCGGCGGGAAGCGGTTTCCTGACACCGCGTCGCGAGGGCCGGATCGTCACCGGCTGCACGTTCCTCTCTGCAAAGTGGCCCTATACGGCATCGCCCGGCGAAGTCGTCGTCCGTGCCTCGACCGGCCGTTACGGAGACGAGCGACCGTCATCAATGTCCGACGAGGATCTCGTCCAGGCAGTGCTCAAGGACCTGCGGGAACTGATCGGTACATCCACGCCGCCACTTTCCAGCCTGGTCCAGCGCTGGCCGCGGGCTTTCCCGCAATACCTGCCTGGGCATCTCCGCAAGATCGAGCGGGCGCAGGCGGCCCTCGCCGAGCTGCCTGCACTCGGGCTGGCGGGTCCATCGCTGGGCGGGATCGGCATCCCAGCATGCTTGACAACTGGCGAGCGAGCTGCGCTGGAGGTTCGCGGCCGCCTGAGCCGGTGAGACACACGAGCCGGGTCGCGGTGTGGTTCGCGCCGCTCATGGGTGGCGTCCTCGTGGCATTTTCGCTGCCACCTTTCGGGCTGTGGCCTTTCGCCTTCATCGGAGTGGCGCTTCTCGCCTGGGCAGTGAGGGACCGGTCGATCGGTGCCAGGGCAGCAGCCGGATTCCTGGCGGGTGCCGGCCAATTCGCCATCGGTCTCGCCTGGGCCGACAAGTTCACGTTCCTCGGCTATGCCGGGCTCATCATCATCCATTCGGCCATGTTCGCGGTTGCCTGCGTCCTGGTCCCGACCGGTCCGGTCAGCATGCCGGCCCTGGCAGCGTTGCTGACGCTTGCGGAATGGGCGCGCGAGCGTTGGCCCTTCGGCGGCGTGCCACCTGGCGGGATCGCGCTCGGGCAAGTGAACGGCCCCCTCGCCGGCACGGCGCGCATCGGTGGCACGGTCCTCCTGGTTGGCGCTACCTACCTTGCCGGGGTGTCCGCGGGCGACTTCGTCGTCACCTGGTTCCGACGACGCCGAACGGGCGACGGTGCGCACGGTACTGGGCTGATGGGGTGCTCCCTCAGCCTGAGCGTCGTGGCCGCGCTCGCCGTCTGGAGTGTGTTCGCCGCTGATGGCGGACCTGCGGTGCGGACTCTGCGCGCAGCCGTCGTGCAGGGTGGGGGCCGCCGCGGACTGTCCGATCTCCAGGTCCCGGCCTCGGTCGTATACGCCGCTGCGCTGCGGGCGAACATGTTGGTTCGCCCGCCGGTCGATCTCGTGTTGTGGCCTGAGGACGTCGTTGCGCTCGGCCAGCCGTTCAAGGGCGCGCCGGAAGCTGTTCAACTCTCCGACATCGCCCGCGACCTTCACACGACGCTTTTCGCCGGCGTCACCTGGCCCGTCGGAACGACCCGGTTCCGAAACGAGATCGTGGCCTACGGGCCCTCCGGGGCCCTCGTCGCTTCGTTCGAGAAGGTCCACCGGGTCCCCTTCGGCGAGTACGTCCCGTGGCGGTCGTTCTTCGCCCACTTTGCGAACCTCGAGGCTGTTCCCCGCGACGCCATCGCGGGACACGGGAGCGGAATGATGGTGACGCCGGTGGGACGTGTCGCCGTGCTCGTGTCCTACGAGGTGTTCTTCTCCGACCGCGGGCGCTCGGGCGTAAGAGCCGGCGGTCAGCTCATCTTGGTCCCGACCAACACGTCCTCGTACTCGAGCGAGCAGGCCCCCGCCCAGGAGATCGCGGCTTCCCGCCTGCAGGCGATCGAAGAAGGCCGCGACTTGTTGCAGGCAGCGCCGACCGGCTACTCGGCCGTCATCGACAACCACGGAGACGTACTCGAACAGACGCACCTCTCGGTCACGGCGGTACTCAGGGCAAACGTCGCGCTGCGCGACGGAGTCACGCTTTACACTCGCGTCGGCGATCTGCCGACGGTCTTACTGGCGCTGTTCGCGGTGTTGGCAGGCTGGGCGGTCGTCGTCGTGGCACGCCGCCGCGAGCGACGACGAGGCCTCAGGCAACCCGCCGGCCCCTCCAGGTGAAGCGACACAGTCTCGCCTTGCCCGCAGCGGGCATGTCGTCAGCGAACGTCGGCGACCGGGTCGACGGTCTCGCCTTTTGCCAGCGTGGGCATTCCCGGCGCGAGCGCGCCGGCATCGCCGTTGGCCGGCACCGCGACCTCAGAAGTCAACTCAACGTGCTCGTCTTGTTCCCGAACCTGGGTCCTGGCTCCGAAGAGGTATCGGTTGAAGATGAAGTAGCGGGCCGTCCAGATGCAGGCGTAGGTGAGCAGGTTGGCACTGTTGACTATCAGGGCACGAGCGAGGGATCCGCTCGCGATCCGGTCCGCGTTGTGCGCCGCGACCCCGACCGCCGCGGTCGAGAGCACCATGGCGGTGAAGGAGATCGTCCAGAACGGCACGACCTCCCGCCAGACCTTCGAACGGCCCGTCTTGCCCCAGGTCCATGTGCGGTTGAGGTAATAGGCCGGGAGGGAGGCGACGGCCGTGGCGATGACGTTGCACTCCATCGCCGATCCGACCTTCCAGATGTGGTAGGTCGAGAAGAGCACGACCTGGGAGACGATCGTCGAGACGATCGAGACCGAGGCGTACTTCCAAAGGCGACTGAAGTGCTCCGTCCGCCGGAACGCGACAGCCCGGCTCACTAACGAGGCCATGATGGAAGTCTATCGTCTCATCCGTGACAGAGGCCCTGAGCCAGCTCGTCGAACTGCTCGACCTCGAGGCCATCGAGGTGAACGTCTTCCGTGGCAGGAACCTCGACGAGACCCGTCTGCGTGTCTTCGGCGGCCAGGTGGCCGCACAGTCACTCGTCGCCGCCGGGCGGACGGTTGAATCGGGCCGGGTCCACTCCCTCCATTCGTACTTCCTGCGCCCTGGAGATCCGACGGCGCCCATCCTCTACGAGGTCGATCGCATCCGCGACGGCCGGTCGTTCACTACCCGGCGCGTGGTAGCGATCCAGCATGGCCGGGCCATATTCAACCTCCAGTGCTCTTTCCACATCGACGAGGGTCCGGGCTTCGTCCACCAGGCCGAGATGCCCGAGGTGCCCCGAGCCGACGACCTGCCGACAGTCCGCGAGCGCCTCGAGCCCCACCTCGACCAGTTGCCGGACTGGTTCGTGGTGGGCAGGCCACGACCGATCGATCAGCGGTATATCGGCGATCTCCCATGGTTGCCGACAACCAGTCGGGAGACCCGCCAGCGGTTGTGGGTGCGCGCGGACGGGGAACTGGCCGATGATCCGCTGCTGCATGCCGCCGTGATCGCGTACGCCTCGGACATGTCGATCATCGACTCGGTGCTGAAACCGCACGAGGTCCGATGGAGACAAGACAAGACCATGGTTGTCAGCCTGGACCATTGCATGTGGTTCCACCGACCGTTCCGCGCCGACCGGTGGTTGCTCGTGGACCAGGATTCTCCCAACGCCTACGGCGCTCGCGGGCTAGCAAGAGGGCTCATTTTCGACGAGGAGGGTCGCCTCGTGGTCAGCCTCGTGCAAGAGGGTTTGCTCCGAGTGACGCCACAGGACCTGCCCCCGAAAAAGGACCCCGGAGAACGCACGTGAGCGTGGCCTTCGACTTCGGCTTCGGGGTCTTCCTTCTCTTGATGGCCGTGCTGGTCGTGTTCGTGCTGCGCTTCGCGATTCGAGTGGGCCGCAGACGCCCCCCGGATACGGGTGCTGACCCCGAAGCCGGCCCAGTTACAAGGCCGGGCCGGTAATTGGGCTAGACCAAGCCGCCGCGACGGCTCTCGTAGACGACCCCGACGAGGGCCGCGACAGCCAGGAACAGGCCGACGGCCAGCGTCCAGGCGCCGAACACGAGTGCCAAGCCCACGAAGGTGGCACCGAGGCCGAGGACGAACGGCCAGATGCTGGATCCGGGAAAGGCCCCGACGACGCCTGCCCCGTCCTTGAGGGAGGCCTTGGGATTGTCAGACGGCCTCGGGGCCATGCGCCGCGACCACCATAGGTAGTAGCCACCTGGCACGCAGCCCAACAGGAACGTCCCGAGCAGCATGATGCTGCCGGCGTCCTCGTGGCTCATCAGCCAATAAGCGAGGCCGACGAGTCCGAAGAAGGTGCCGACGAACAAGAGGACGTACGACTCGACCTTCATCGGTCAAGCTCCCCGGTATCTGAGGCGTCCGGTCCGTCGAGCCCGACGTCCTCCAGTAGCACGGTTCCTCCACCTGCCGATGCGACGAGGCCGGGTCTCCTCGGCCGCGCATGCTCGAGAATCCGGTCCTCAGGGTGGTTGTAGTCCCATACCGGTCGTTGGGACCTGATGGGCGGGATGCGCAGGAAATTGTGGTGGGGCGGAGGAGACGTCGTCGCCCATTCCAGGCTCGACGCGTCCCAGGGGTTGTCACCAGCGGGGATCGGCTTCCACCACGACACGAATGCGTTGACGAGGAAGACGAGCACCGCCAGGAAGAGCAGGACCGCGCCGGCGCTCGAGATCCGGTTGAGCGTTGTGAACCCATCACTCGCCGCGTACTCCGCGATGCGCCGCGGCATCCCTTTGAGCCCCAGCAGGTACTGCGGGTCGAAGGTGACGTTCGTGCCGATGAACATCAGCCAGAACGACAACTTGCCGAGCCCTTCCCGGAGCATTCGCCCGGTCATCTTCGGGTACCAGTAGAAGAACCCGGCGAAAGCACCCATTACCAGTGCCATGACAACGCTGTGGAAGTGGGCGACCACGAAGTACGTGTCGTGCGTGGCGAAGTCCACCGGCGGCGAGGCCAACAAGATCCCGCTTACCCCACCGATCAGGAACGTCGCGAGAAAGCCGATGCAGAACAGCATCGGGGTGTCGAACTTCACCGAGCCGCGCCACATCGTGCCGATCCAGTTGAAGAACTTGATCCCGGTCGGCACGGCAATCAGATAGGACATCAAGCTGAAGAAGGGCAGCAGCACCACACCGGTCGTGAACATGTGGTGCGCCCAGACGCTCGTGGACAGGGCCGCGATGGAGATCGTCGCGAACACCATGCCCCGATAGCCGAAGATCGGCTTGCGGGAGAACACTGCGATCACGTCGGTCACGATGCCGAAGAAAGGCAACGCGAGGATGTACACCTCCGGGTGGCCGAAGAACCAGAAGAGGTCCTGCCAGAGAACCGGTACACCACCACCTGATACCTCGAAGATGTGAGCGCCGAGGTGCCGGTCGCACCAGAGAAGCACGAGGGCGCTCGTGAACACTGGGAAGGCGATGAGGATGAGGATGCCGGTCACAAGCATGTTCCAGGTGAAGATCGGCATCCTGAACATGGTCATGCCGGGGGCCCGCAGGTAGTAGATCGTGGTGACCAGGTTGACCCCGGTGAAGATCGCCGAGAATCCGGTGAGGATGAGGGCGACGATCCAAAGATCCGGTCCCGCGCCCGGGGTGTTGATCGAGTTGGAGAGCGGCGCATAGGCCACCCAGCCGAAGTCGGCCGCTGATCCGGTCGTCAAAAAGCCCATCATCATGAGCGAACCGCCGCCCAGGTACAGCCAGTAGGAAAGGGCGTTGAGCCTCGGGAAGGCCATGTCCGGTGCACCGATCTGCAACGGGACGATGTAGTTCGCGAGCCCACCGAACGAGACGGGCCCGACGAACAGGTAGATCATCAAGCTGCCGTGCATGGTGAACATCTCGTTGTATGTGTGCTGCGACAACAACGTGCTGTCGGGGCTCGCGAGCTGCGCCCGGATCAAGAGGGCCATGGCACCGGCCATGAGGAAGAAAACAAGTGCGGTGACCGTGTAGTTCTTTCCGATCACCTTGTGATCGGTCGAGGTGACCCACTTCAAGAACCCGGACGGACCGGCCCCATGTTCGTGCGACGGGCCTTCGTCGAAGACCGCTGGCCGCTCGGCGAGAAGGGTCATGCTGCTACTCCCGCGACGGACTGGGAGCTCAACCACGCCTGGAAGGCACCCGGCTTCACCACGCGCACGCTGAAGAGCATCTCGGCGTGATAAAGACCGCAGTACTGCGCGCAGTGGCCCGCAAAGACGCCCGTGCGGACCGGGGTGAAGTCGAAGCTATTGGTGACACCGGGCAGGGCATAGCGGCTGAAGTTGAACGCCGGGACGTAGAAACCGTGCACGACGTCAGCCGAAACAAGCACGACCTGGGTGGTCTCACCGAGAGGTAGGACGAATTGTGGGTACTCAACCGAGGTCGGGTTGCCTGCGAGCACGGGCGGCCTGGTCTGTGAGGTCTCCACCAGCGCGATCTGCTTGCCCGTCGAGTTGAGGTAGCTGAAGCTCCATCCCCATTGGAATCCCGTCACCTTGATGGTGACGGCGGGATGCGGAGCGAGGGCGTCGATCTTGTTCTCCGTCTTGACGGTGTAGAAGAAGATGACGCCGACGATTATCAGCGGTATAGCCGTGTAGATGATTTCGACAGGCAAGTTGTCGTGGAATTGCCTGGGGATCTTGTTCGGGTCACGGCGGCGGTAGGCGATGACGGCCCACAGGATCAGACCCCAGACGATTACCGCAACGACGAGACCGGCGATCGTCATCCAGGACCAAAGCTTGAACTCCGCCTGGCCTTGGCTCGTGGCACCGCGGAAGGCCCCGAAGGTCGGCAGGGTGCATCCACCAAGGCCGAGCGCGAGTGTGCTGAACAGCAAAAAGCGCGCGATTCGTCTTAGTTTGGCGACCCCCGGAACCCCCACTGTCCGAAGACTCTAGCCAAATAACTTCGGGGGCCGGTCAAGCACTCGCCAGAACGCGGCTGCGACGCTGTCAGAACCTGGCCGAGCCGCCTCCCGAGCCGGGCTGAGCTGCGGCTCAGCACCGGACGCGGCGCCCTCCCGCCGACGCCTTGGCCGCCCGCGTGGCCCCCTGGAAGGGCCGCTTCTCGGCGTTTGCCTCCGCGGTCAGCTAGGCGCCGTGGACGACCCGGGGGATACGCGAAGGACTAGGACGCGTCCGTCGTCTTCGCCGCGCGAGCTGCACGCCCGAGGCGCCGCGCGTGCCCGGTCGCCCGACCGAGACCGCGTGCCGCTAGCAAGGGAGCATCGGAACCGCGAACCTTGGCCACTGCAGTTCCCACGACGCGGCCTGCCGTCGCGGCAACAGTCGAGACTGCGTCGGATCCACCGGCAGCACTTGAGCCGTCCGCAACACCCGCTTGCGCTCCCCGCCGGCTGGGACGCGGGTGCGGGACGATCTCGGTCGTGAGCGACATGCGTACGAGCAGAACAGCCACGGCCTCGCTGAGGACGACCGCGATTATCTGCAGGTCATGCAGGTACAACAACGGCGAGACGGCGAACCCGGCGGCGAGAACCATGTCGAGGTAGACGTGCAGTCGTCTCGGAATGATCCTCAGGGCCGCCAGTGGCCCCTTGGTCACAAAAGCGAACGCGCCGACCACCGCACCGGCGACCATCAGGACTACTGCCGGGCGACCGCCCATATGCACGCCCACGACGACGAGAGCAGCTGCGAGCGCATACTCGGCAAGCTGGTGTCCGCCAAAGGGGACCTGTCGACGCGACGACCCGCTCGACGCCATCGCCTAAAGGTGTGTCGAGGAGTGGCTCAGTTGGATTGAACTGGGCCGGACGTCTTGTCGTCACCCTTGGAGGCGGACGCGGCACCCTTGTCCGGGTCGCCCTCCTCCATGCCCTTCTTGAACTCGTGGGACGCGCTGCCGAGCCCGCGAGCGAGCTTGGGAAGTCGTGACCCTCCAAAGAGGAGCACGACGACGACGACTGCAATCACGATCAAGCTGTCGGGACCAATGAGATCGGCAAGCATCCCGGTGATCACCTGCCTTCCTTTCGAGGACTGTCATCAGGTTAGACGCATCGGGGCGGCTTCGTGCATCCGGACCCCCCGCACGTCTACGGACCTGGTCGGCTACCCAGATCATCGGTGACCGGACCGGGGCCCGGCGAGGATCGCGAGATCTGTGACGGGAGGGCGGCGAGCGCGAGAAGAGCCCCCACGAGTGCGACGACCCCGCCGACGGCGAGCGCCACCTTGTTGCCGCTCATGAATGCACTGCGTGCAGCACGCGCCAACAAAGCACCCGTCGCGCCGCCGGCCCGGTCCGCCACGGCAAGGGCGCCGCCCAAAGACCCGAGGATGGCATGCACGGCGACCGTCGGGACGTGCCGGCCCGCGAGCGCCACCATCATGTGGTCCTGGTAACGGGTCGAGAGCACGCTCCCGAACACGGCGACACCGAGCGCCCCGCCGACCTGGAGGGCCACGGCGTTGGATGCCGACCCGACCCCTGAGTCTCCTTGGGGGACCGAACCCACAACGGAGTTCGTCGCCGTCGGCAGCAAGAGTCCGGCCCCAAGCCCGATCAGGAGCATGCCGGGCAGGACGTCCCCGTAGGTCGTGGCGACGCTGGACACCGACGAGACCTGCCACAGTCCACCCGCGATGGCGGCTAGGCCCGCGGCAACCGTGTATTTGATCCCGGTGAGGCGGGCCACGACAGGAGACAACGGCGCGCTCACAACAAGCACGATCGCGATCGGCAGGATGCGCAGCCCGGCCTGCAGCGGTGAGTAACCGAGGTCGAACTGCAGGAACTGCGTCTGCACGAACAGGGCCCCCAACAGGCCGAAGGTCGCGAAGCTCTCACAGCCTGCGGCCACGGAGAATCGGCGATCAGCGAACAGCTCCAGCCTCAGCATGGGGTGGCGGCTGCGGGCCTCCCAGAGGACGAACGTGAGGAGAACGACGAAGCTGGCCAGCCCGACGCCGATCACCTCTCCGGAGGCCCAACCTTCGGTCGGAGCCTCGATGATCGCCCAGAGCAGCAGGCCCAAGCCGGCGATGGACAGCAACCCGCCGGCGGGATCAGGCTGGTCGGCCACAGGATTCTTCGAGTCCGGCACAAGTATCAGCGCCCCCACGAACCCTGCCAGAACGATCGGGACGTTTACGAGGAAGACCGAGCCCCACCAGAACCTCGCAAGCAGCAGGCCGCCGGCAATCGGGCCGATCGCGATGCCGAGCCCGATGGTCCCGGCCCAGGCACCGATGGCACGGGCCCGCTCCATCGGGTCGCGGAAGACGTCGTTGATGATCGACAACGAAGCGGGGATCGTCAGCGCCGCGCCTATCCCCATGACCGCCCGCCACGCGATCAAGAATCCCACCGAACCCGAGAACCCGGCGCCCATGGATGCTCCGCCGAAGAGGGTCAGACCGATGAAGAAGAAGCGCCTGCGGCCGAATCGATCGGCCAGGCTGCCTCCGACCAGCAAAAGCCCTGCAAAGACCATCGCGTAGGAGTCGACGATCCACTGCAGCCTGCTAGAGGTCGCGTGCAGCTTGCGCACGAGGGTCGGAAGCGCCACGTTCAGGATGGTGTTGTCCACGTTGACCACCAGGGCCGAGACGCAGATCACCGCCAAGGTGGCTCGCCGGATCCCCCGACGCCCGGGGCATGGCACTTGCCTCGGTCGAGTCGGCAGGCCCACCAACCGCGAAGGCTACAGGCGCCAAGCGTGCCGGATAAAACGCGTAGTCCGGCGCCGGCGTTCCCCCACCGGTCGATGCGACAGCTCGGCTGGTGGCACGCGTCGGGCGGCCGGGTGGCCGTTGCTGTCCGTCAATACGGCGCGGACCGGTCGGCTCACCTTATGGTGGTGGCACCGACTGCAAGGGGGGTGAGTCCATTTGACGAAGTCAACGCGCACGACCGCCTTCTCTCCCGGTCGCCCTGCGCGCGCCGCCGAGCTCTCGGACCGAGCCCACAAGGACTCTCCGGCCGTGATCACCGATCAGCCGAAGGCGACGCCGGCGCAGTACCGGGGCATCGACCACTCCGAGCTCATCAAAGACTTCCGACTCGCGTGCATCTCGCGAGCCCTGGACAACCGGGCTATCACCCTCCAGCGCCAGAGCCGGGTCTATTTCGAGATAGCCGGAGCCGGCCATGAAGCGCTGGGGCTCGCCATGGCGCGCTCGCTTCGTGCCGGCTGTGACTGGCTGTTCCCCTACTACAGGGATCAGGCGCTCGTCCTGGGCCTCGGGGTGACACCCCGCGACATCCTGCTCCAAGCAGTCGGCTCGTGCGAGGACACGAGCTCGGGGGGTCGCCAGATGCCGGCTCACTGGGGGAACAAAGCACTCAACATCGTCTCGCAGTCGAGTTGCACCGGCAGCCAATGCCTTCCGGCCGTCGGGTGTGCCGAGGCCTCCCGTTACATCGTGCCGCGGGATCTTCCGGGCTGTACCGCCCGGACCGACGAGTTGACTTACGTGTCACTCGGCGAAGGAGCAACCTCGGAGGGCGAGTTCTGGGAGAGCCTCAACACCGCTTGCCAACTGCACCTCCCGCTCTTGTACCTCGTGCAGGACAACGGGTGGGCCATCTCGGTACCGGCATCCGAACAGGCGCCGGCCCCCATCTCCGATCTCGTGCAGGGCTTCCCCGGCCTGGCCGTCCACAAGGTCGACGGCACCGACTACTTCGCCTGCAGGTCGCTCGCGGCTGCGGCGACGGCGCGCGTGCGCGCCGGTGAAGGCCCCTGCCTCATCCATGCAATGGTGACCCGGCCGTACTCGCACTCGTCCCAGGACACCCAATCGAAGTATCGGTCCGCCGACGACATCGAGGAGGAAGCGGCGCGCGACCCGATCCTTCGCCTCGAAAGCGAATTGATCCAGGCAGGGGTGCTCACACCAGCTGAGGCTGCCGAGACCCGTGAGACCGTTCGATCACTGATCGCCGAAACCGCGCAACAGGTCCTCCGCTCCCGCAGACCGGATCCGGCGTCGGTGACCGACCACGTGCTGGGGCTGCCTGTGATCCCTGAGCCGAAGCCAAGATTGGTCCCGGACCTGTCGGCGGGAGGCGAAGGGGAGAACGACCTCAAGCTCGTCGGTATGGGTGAGACGATACGACTGGTGCTCTTCGAGCAGATGAGGTCCGATGAGCGCATTCGCATGTTCGGACAGGACGTCGCCGACGCCACCGAGGACATCATCGACCGCGTGGAGGGAAAGGGCGGAGTCTTCGGCACCACTCACGGGCTCCAACGCGAGTTCGGGACGGCACGGTGCTACAACGCCCCGCTTGCCGAAGCCAACATCATCGGACGCGGAATCGGCCAGGCCCTGCGTGGACTTCGCCCGTGTACCGAGATCCAGTTCTTCGACTACATCTGGCCGGCCATGCAACAGATCCAAGCCGAGGCGGCGACGATGCGGTGGCGCTCAGAAGGGCGGTTCACCGTTCCGTTGGTGATCCGAGTCGCTATCGGCGGCTATCTGACCGGCGGTGCCATCTGGCACTCGCAATGCGGTGAGTCCATTTTCACTCACATCCCGGGTCTCATCATCGTCATGCCGTCCCGGTCGAGCGATGCGGCCGGTCTCCTCAGGACAGCGTTCCGGTGCGAAGACCCCGTGATGTTCCTGGAGCACAAGCATCTGCTCCGCCAGAAGTACGCCCGCGACGCACTTACGCCGGCCGATTACATGATCCCGATCGGCAAGGCTGCGACGGTTCGCCCGGGCAGCGACCTCACGATCGTCACGTGGGGTGCCACGGTGCACAAGTCGCTGGAGGCGGCAGAGGAGCTCGCCGCTGGCGCCATGAGTGTCGAGGTCATCGACCTTCGCTCCCTGATCCCCTGGGACAAAGAGGCAGTCGCGTCGTCTGTCGAGCGGACCTCTCGCCTCCTCGTGGTGCACGAGGACGTGCTGACGAGCGGCTTCGGGGCAGAGGTGGCCGCTTGGACAGGAGAGGCGTGTTTCCGGGAGCTGGATGCGCCGATCTCGAGAGTCGGCGCGACCGACACCTTCGTCGCTTACGAACCCACCCTGGAGCAGGCGATCCTCCCGCAGACCCAGGACATAGTCGCTGCAGCGCGCGCCCTGCTCGCCTACTGAGCCTGCGGCGGCCGACGGACGCTCCAAGGAAAGAGGAGGGCTGATCCCTCGGAGTCCGTCCGTACGGCCGCCGATACCGTCATGCCGCGTCCCACGGAGGTGCGTCCTCCGGTGCCTCGCCACAATCGCCCGCCCGGCCGGCAATCCGGGCGGCACCGCAAAGGTTGGAGAGGGGACGCACAACTAGGGGGTGCTGCGCGTCGGGGGTGGCTGCGAGCGCGAGGGGGTGAGGGCGCACGACCCCGGGCCAGGGCCGGTACGAGCGGAGTACACGAGGCTGAGGCGACGGCCGCTGAGAACTGTCATCGCGTCTCGCTTCTCCACTGCCCCCGACCGTACGCGAGGAGTGTGAACAAACCGCGAACTCCAGATGTCCAGAAGGCCGCGCGGGCATGAAAGCTTCGCTAGATCCTGTCGCCAGGGAGGACTATCGCTCCGGGGTCCACCCGCGACGGGTACCGTGACCGCCATGGCGCAGCTCGCGCTTCCTGACGATCACCTCGCGCGCGTCGCTCACGACCAGAGCGGTCCCGATCACGCTCCGGCAACCGAAGAGGCCTCCTCGGACGGCCGTATCCGGGGTGAGGCTGCGGAGGGCTCGGACCGGATTCTGAGCGCGGTCCGCCGCGAGGCCCAGGCGCCGATCGACATCGCTCTCATCGACCGTCACGTGATCCAGCTCTTCGCGCTCGTGGAAAACGCCGTCGCGGGGGCGACGCATGCAATGGTCAGCGGCGACCACGAGGCCGCCCGCATCCTCGTCGCCGCGGACGCGGACATCGATGATCTCTATCAGGCGCTCGAGGCTTCCGTGCAGGCGCGATTGTTGGACTGCCCCTCGGATCCGGCAGAGACGCAGTACCTGTTGGCGGTGCTCGGGATGCTCCCGGAGCTGGAGCGAAGCGGTGACCTGGCCGAGCATGTCGCGCGACGCGCGACACGCAATCTCCCCGCCGAGATGCCCGCCCGCCTGCGGGGCTATGTCCAGCGAATGGGCGAAGTCGCCTGCGCGATGTGGCGCATCGCCGCGGACGGTTACGGGGGCGACGCGGGGAGCACGACGGAACGCCTCGTGTCCCTGGACGACGAGATGGACGATCTCCATGTGTCGTTCATCGCCGAGCTCGTCGCAGCGGACACACCCGTCGTTGTGGCGATCGAACTGGCCCTGGTGGGTCGCTTCTACGAGCGCCTCGGCGACCACGCCGTCAACTTGGCGCGGCGTGTCCCGACCAGGCTCTCGCCCGTCGAGGCGTAGGGCTTCCACCGGCCACTTCGGGCCAGGCGCCGCAGCGACAAGGAGCACCAGGTCACCGAGGTGAGGTGCTCGTGGCCCGGCTCGCGAGCTCGCGGTCGGAGAAGAACGGCCGCAAGGCGATACGGGCCGGAGGAAAGCTCCCGTAGACGAGCACGGCCTCGCCGGGAGGCAGCTGACGCAGCCAGCCCGGCGGCGCGAGCGCCCGCACGGTGACAGCGTCGGTGCGACTGCGCCGGCCGTCGTAGCCAACGGTCCAGGACTGCTCGGCTCTCTCCTCGTCGCCGAGCAAGGCAGCGACGTGCTGCAGGGTCAGCGGGTCGGCGATCCCCGAGCACACGATCTTGGCGCGGTGGTTGTTCACGACTGTCGCCCAACGACTGCCGTAGCGCGACTCGACCTGCGCGAGGTCCTACCAAACCGTTACCAGCTGAACCCCGTGACCCGCGGCCGTGGCCAAGACGCGGTCCAAGTCGGCGAGAGGAGCAACGCTCGCCGCCTCGTCCAACACGACGAGCAACGGCGGATCGAGGGGTCGACCCGTCGCCGCCGCCCGCTCGAAAGCCGCGTCGAGTACCTCCCGTACGATGGCCGTGAAGACAGGGGCGAGCCGTTCCTGTTCTCGCGCGGGCGCGCAACAGAAAAGAGAGCCGGCACCACCCCCGACGAGGGCAGCGGGGTCGATGTCACACGTCTCGGTCGAGGCGGCGACCGCGGGGTCGGCAAAGCCGGCGACGACCGTCTCGGCGGTCGCGTAGACCGAGGCACGCTGGCGCTCCTCTCGGCCGAAGCTGGCGCGGGCCGCCCGCAGGGCCTCGGGTACTCCGGCGAGCTCGAGCGCCAGGAGAACTTCGGTCGTCTCCTCCTCGTCCAGCCACCTGACCACGTCGGCCATCGAGGCTCCCGCGGTCGCGGCGGCAAAGAGCAGCGGGGCCAGGAGCTTCTCCGCGTTCGCATACCAGAACCCGGCGTCGTCCATCCCCCCTTCCCCCGTTCTGGCGACCGAGCACAGGGCCGCGGCGATGCGTCTCGCGCCCGACCAGGTGCAGGCCTTGGCGAGGGGAGACCATCCCGATGCCCGCGCATTGTCGGTCAGAAGGCCCACCGAGCCAGTCGGGTCGTAGAACTGGACCCCACCGAGCGATCTGCGCCACTCGGACGTCGCCAACAAGAGGTCCGCCTTGACACTCGTTGCCAGCAAGGGCCCGGACCATTCGAGGATGGCAGGGATCGCGAGCCCGGACGTCTTGCCGGACTGCGTCGGCCCCACAACCATGACCGAGTGCCGGGACTCAGCCGCCAGCAATCGGTGGGCATGGGTCCCGAGCACGATCCGGTTGCCCGTGACTTTGGGCACGTGCAACGCCCGCAGGTCGCGAGGCTGCGCCCACCCCCGCTTTGCGGGCGACTTCATGGCCGACAAAGGGCAGAGACTCCCGAAAAGGCGGGACCGACGCGCGCCGGCTGACTGCGGCGACTCGCCGCGAGCACTCCGCGCAAGGCCCGCGGCACCCAGATGGCCCCGGACATCGCTTCGGCGCCACGCCAACCAGGAGGCCGCCGAGATACCGAGCAGTGCCAGCATCCCAAGCCAAGCATCGGTGGCTCCGGATCCAGGAAGACTGCTTCGAACCAGGGGCGGCCAAGCCTCGACTGGCGCGCTCGGATGAGCGATCAAGCGGACGAGCAGCATGGGCGCCTGCATCACAGGGACCTCTTGCCAGCTGCCGGAGTTGACCAATGCCAGGAGACCTCCCGCGAGCCAGATCACCCACGACAAGCCCAAGCAGGCCACCGCGGCGAACAGGGCTACCTGATCATGCTCCTGGACCTTTGCGGACGACCGAGCTGTCGCGGCCGGACGCCAATGGCCACGACGGTCACGGCGCGAAGGAACCGGCCGGCTCACTTTCGGGTCCGTTCGCCTCGGGCGAGCCGAACGGTCGTCACGGATCTCCCCGGTTGGTCAGCCTTGCGTCCGTGTCCACGATGGCGTGCTCGTCGGGACCGAGGAGATGTTCGACGAGGTAGCGGCGCCTTCCAACCATCCACAACGCGACGCCCCGGCGAAGACGCGGGAGGATTTCCAGCTCCTTGTGGGAGCAGCCGAGCAGATCGGCAAGCGCCGGCAATTCGGAGGCGGGCTGCGCGTAGCACACGACGGTCTCCGAGTCCGCGAGCAGGCCTTCAGCGAGCCGGCTCTGCTCACTTCCGGCCGGGCCGCTCGCCTTGAGATCGGACGCCCTGTGGCAGACGGCCACGTTCGCAAGCCCGTTCGAGCGCGCCAGCTTCCAAGATGACCTGAGATAACGCGCCACGGCCAGCTCGGTCAGGATCGCCCAGGCTTCGTCGACCACGAGGATCGTGTGAGCCTCGCTTCGTGCTGTCATGGCCTGCAGCCAGGCGGAGGCGCACACCATCAGCGCACCGATGGCTTCGGAATGGTAGACGGCCGAGAGATCGACGACGAGCACTCCGGACCCGGGGTCGATCCCGGCTGTCGTCGGGCCGTCGAACATCCCGGCGAGGTCTCCCTCGACGAGCCGACGCAGCTCGAGACCGACATCGCGCCCGTCCAGTTCGAGTCCTGCCTTCGTCGTCCCCACCACCCTCGCCGACTCGGCCAAAGGCCGAAGAAGTGACCGAACGACATCCGGCAAGGTCGGAGGGCCGCTGCCCCGCCCGAGCTGAGCCCGGGTCGCGGCATTGAGCGCAAGTTCGAGCGCGGCGTGTTCGCGAGGCGACAGCGGGCGGCGCAGGCATGCTGTTGCGAGCGTCCCGAGGAGAACGAGGCGGTGCCGTGCCACGGCTACTCCGGGCGGCGCCGAGGGTCCCTCCAGCGGGTTCACGCGAATGGGGCCACCGGGCGCCAGGGCGATCGGGCGCGAGCCGAGCGCGCGGGCAAGTGGCCCGTACTCCCCCTTCGGGTCGAGCACGGCAACCTGTCGTCCGAACGCCGCCTGCCGGAGCAGATAGGTCTTTACGAGGGCGCTCTTACCTCGCCCGATCTGGCCGAGCACTGTGACATTCGGATTCGTCACAGTGCCTGCCGTGTACAGCTCGAACGGGTCATGGGCGAATGGGCCACCCGCCAGGTCTTGGCCGATGAGCACTCGCCTGGTGGGAAGCGGAGGCGACGCGGCGAACGGGTACGCAGCCCCGAGCTGGGCAGTCGTTGACTCATGAGCGGGCAGCTTCATGCACATCCCCGGCCCGTCGGCAGGGTACACGTGTAACCCTCCTCCTGGGCGCCGTACATGCGATGCAGCTCGAGCTGAGCCTGCAAACCAGCCTGCTCAAGGTGACTGCACGCGGCTGAGAGCGCCGCCTCGTCGTCCGCAGTCACCGCCAGATAGCCGGTGAAACGGAAGGCGGCGTGACCCTCGGCGAGCTCGACCTCCCTGCGCGTGGTTGCCTCGTGCTCGTGGCGCGTGCGGGCGGTGACTGCAAAACCGTGACGCTGCCGAAGCTCAACATCAGCCGCGCCCGACGTGCGGTCATGCTCGGCCCGCCGGACCGCCCGGAGCGGCGCCACGGGCGCCATCGTCACGGCGATGGTCCGCCTCAGACCACCCTCCAACATGAGCGGAAGCAGGAAACCACTCCCAACGCCGCTTCGCGGCCACTCGGCGATCCAGTAGGTGGCGTGCCACGTCGCGTCGGTGCGGACGGCCGACCAGCCCTCCTCGACCCCCAACGGCCAGGGCCAGCCGTCGGCGACGCCTCTCGGTGCCCCGCTCACGGTGAATGAGCTCCGGATAGTGGCGGCAAGCGCTGACGGCGAAAGGACACCGTCGACCTCGAGGCCCGCGGCGAGGCACCGCCGCTCAAGTGCCTCCAGTTCGTCGACGATCCGGCCGGCCGTGTCGTGGGCCCGGCGCCGTGAAGACCCGCCGACACTGCGGACCGACAAAGAGACGATTACCTCTTGTCTCCACAGCAGTGGCGCCGCTTGCTCGAGCAACGACCGATAGCTGCCAGAGGCGACACCGCGATCGCTGGCCTCTGTCGGTGCAAGGTCGTCGTCGAAGCCGCCGGGCAGGCAACGCGCCATCCATTGCAGTCGGTGAAGGGCTCCGCCTTCGCGCGCCGATCCTGCCAGCACGCCGGACCAGGCCGCGATTCGCTGCGCCCGGTCGTCTTCGTCCCCGAGCGCGAATCCGGACCCCCCGACCCGCATTGCCGCCGTGTATGTGCCTGCCGCGCGGTCGACGACAACACCGATTCTCCTGCCCGCAACCCCGATGGGGATCTCGTCAAGCTCGAGAGTGGACAACGCGCTGTGACCCCGACGGGAAACACCAACTCGACGCGCGAGATGGGAAGCCACGACGGGCGTCCATTGTTCGGCACTCCTGCCGGCAAGTGGCAGGGTGGAAAACGCCACCGAAGAGGCAACGATCACAAAGGCGAGCAAAGCGCCGCCGGCTCCACCGACCGAACGAAGCAGCAGCACTCCGACCAGGAGACCAGCGCCCACAGCTGCCAGTTGCCCGCCCCGCCACCCCGCCACGAGCCCACGGCGGCTGCGTGGCCCGAGTTGATAGCGAGCGCTCTCCTCAGCCATGTTGCCGGTCGCCTTGAGATAGCAGCATGGTCCAGCGGGCAACCTCTGCCCCTTGGGTCACATCGCTCGTCGCCTCCTGCCGATGAGCGCGATCGGCAACCGACGAGGACCCGACTGGGCCGGCGAGGTCGGCGGAGGTGCCGACGGGACCCACTGGAGTCGTAGGGTCGACCGGACCGGGACCAACTCGCCCCGAATCGGGGGGCAACCCTCCTCTTGCCACGGGCCGGTCGGCGGTGAACGGCCCCGCACCGAGGTGGTCGA
>Ga0187884_10000946_pt1 | contig 27709 bp, 33 predicted proteins | sample June2016WEW_20_4_FD_132983 | JGI IMG/M metagenome (GOLD analysis project Ga0187884, IMG submission 132983) | Peatland microbial communities from SPRUCE experiment site at the Marcell Experimental Forest, Minnesota, USA - June2016WEW_20_40 | ecosystem: Environmental > Terrestrial > Soil >...
AGGATGCTCTGCAGCCGCGACACCAACGACAGGATGCTCTGCAGCCGCGACACCAACGACAGGATGCTCTGCAGCCGCGACACCAACGACAGGATGCTCTGCAGCCGCGACACCAACGACAGGGTGTTCGGCGAAATGAAGGCGTAACTGGATACGGCACTTCCGGAATGAAGAGTTCTGGAACTGCGACGAACCAAGCAGATTGCACGTAGATGTGAGCCTGGGGTGCCGCAAAAGAGACTCGACTGAAGCGTTGAGCGTTCAAGATTCTTATTGAAGTCGTCGTTGGCTGCGCTGAGCGCAAAAATCGAAAGCGGCAGCCTAGGGAATGACCAGGCTTTGTCTTTTTCTGTGTGTTGCAGTTCAGCGCTCCTAAATCTAAGGCAATCGAAGAGAAACAACGATGGAGGCTCTGGTGCTCCCCAACCTCTCTTTCTTTACACGCAGTGGCGTGCTGAAACGCTTGGAAATTGCACGGGCGCGAGCTCAGATTTTTAAGCTCACGCCTCCCTAGTAATTCATATAGATGTCATAAACCAAATCAGGCAGCGGATGCTTGTAAAATCGCCAATCGACTCCAGAAACGCCGTGTGTAAGTGTATAGTTCTTGTTTGACTGATCCCACTGCAGAATATCACCCATTTGCTCACAGAATTTTCTTAGATCTCCCGCACGAAATGATGGCTGGCGTGCATAGTGTTGCTTCTGTTGCTTCAGCCATCGTTCGAATGATCGCCGGCCCACGTCTTCGGCGTGCATTCGCGTACTCCAGCTGATTTTTGGCACGACTCGGACTGGCGACTCTATTAAGTAGCAAGCCTCGTATCTCGACCTATGAAATCGCTCGTAGTATTTTACTCGCGAACCGGAAATACAAAAATTGTAGCTGAAGCGCTTGCAGGCGCGCTCGGCGCCGATATAGAATCAATCGTCTCCGACACGCGGGGAAAGGGCATGGGTCGGCTCGTTTTGCAGACCTTGTTCAAGACTCGCACGAGAATCGACGCTCCCAAGAACGATGCCTCATTATATGATTTGGTCGTTATCGGCACTCCGGTGTGGGCAAGAAACGCATCCGGCCCTGTGCGAACGTATCTAGCGCAGAACAAGAGCAAGTTTAAGACCGTCGCCTTCTTTTGCACGTATGGGGGTTCCGGGAGTGAAAAAGCACTCAAAACCATGGAAAAACTTTGCGGAAGGCCAGTAGCTGGCAAGCTTGACGTTCTTGAGAGCGATGTAAAAAGCACGGCGTACGCAGCAGACGTGAAGCACTTTGCGGCGAAGATTCTCGAATCACAGCACTAAAGAATCTCACAGCGCTAAACTTGTAGGTGCACAACGTTCATAAACCCATTCTTGTCCAAGAGATTCATCCATCTCGTGGCTGACCTACCCACGCAGGGTCGCGTGGAATGTCTTTGAACAAGGGGAACTGATCTAAAACCTTGATGCGATTATCCCATTTTGTTATCGTGCGCGCATCCTTCATGGCCCACTTGGTGCGGTGTGAAACTGAACTTGTGAAAAAAAGAAGAGACTCGCAAGCGATTACGGGCGCTTCCTTCAAGAATTTGAGAAAACTTCTTAAATGCACAAGTCTTAGAAGCAAATCCAGCACAGCTGGTCAGCACAGCAGGTGATTAAGATGAAATTCAACTTAGATGTCGTTGAGATTCTGTCGCACATCGATGAACTATCGAGAGTCCACAGTACGATTGTGGCAGCGGGATTAGCCGATACCCTTAAAAATGCCCAAGCGATTACGCTTTTTGCACCTGAGAACGAAGCATTCGATAAGCTTCAAGGAAGCACGATAATGAGTGCGCTCGAAGACGCTGACAAAGCGAAGAACATCTTGACCTATCACGTCGTTCCAGAGAAGCTTGTGGCCTCAAACTTGCGCAAAGAAAAAAGCCTTACCACCATGCAAGGCGCAACGCTCAAGATTGAGGAGCACCACTGGTTGCGCCACGGCATAAAGGTCAATGACGCGGTGGTAAAAGAGGCCGATATTGAAGGCACCAACGGTGTCATCCACATTATTGATACTGTCTTAATGCCGTAGTTCGTGGCTTTGCTCTCTCCTGCCGAACGTTGTTCATTGACCGAGCTGGCGATGATCCAGAGGAAGCGTAAGAAACGAGCTTAGATCGTTAAACGCACATCCGCCCAGTACTGCATATACACATCGTAGACGTGCTCAGGCAGCGGGTGACGATAATTGCTCCACTCAACGCCGCGAACTCCGTGAGTCAAGATATACGATCGATTTGATTGATCCCACTGAATGACATCCCCGTATTGCTCGGAAAATTTCTTAAGATCTCCGTTCACGATGCGAGCACCGCCATTTAACAATCGAATGTCGGTGAACTTGAGCCACTCTTGAAAAGACAGTTGGGCAAAAGCGAATTCATCATCCCGGCGGCCATCGAGTAAAGGCAGTACAACTTCAACAACTTGTGGATGCAAGGGGCAATAGTGCTGCATGCGAATTTTGTCTTGTTCAGGCAAGACGTCTAAAACAGGTTTTTCTTGATCGACGGCGACCTTTAGTTGCCCGATCTCAGCCGCGCTATCGTCGCCAGCGGTCTCTGCCCTGTGAATGCCCCGAACAACACGATTGCTTTGTAGTCTTGGTAGTGGTAATAGTCAATTCGACCTTTGGCATACGCCTGCTCAATCGCTTCTAGCAAGTTTTGAATGTCTTCTTTTGTTACTATGCGGTTCGTCACGAGCTTGCGCGTTTTAAGTGCCTTGGGCATCTCTAAAAAGAGTTCAAATGCCTGAAAACGTGTGTCGAACGAGGTCTTCGTTAAGTATTTTAGAAAGCCTTTGGTGAAATAGAGCACTTTTCGTTTCGAATAGACGCACGTGTATTTGGTTAAGGCAACATCCCGCACCGAATCCATTGTTATCTTGCTGATAATGCCGTGGGTGCAGTTCCAAACAATCTCAGCCGCTTTGTTCATCCAGTTACTGCTTTTCCGGTCAAGACCTTCTATACGCCATTTTTTGTAATCATTAAGTTGGTTTAGCGAGAACGTCAATTGGAGCGAAGCGAGGCTTTGACCGTTCACTGAATCGTTTGGGCGTGTTATCCTCGCCTTGTCACTGATCAAATCTGACTCAAATAGAATAAGAGGTCTATAAACTCCTTTAAAAGCAAAAAGAGCTTCAAAAACTGGAGGAGCACTCGACAGGGCTCCATGATAGGCCGCTACACTACCCGGGCTTGCGCACGCAAAGCGACTGCCTGACGCAGCACAGCTTACTAGCCAAGTATCGATAATAGAGCTTTCTGCGAGGGTAAGCGAACCTCAGAAGCAATTCAGAACGATTTAGCACTTAGCACACGCGGGGCACAGGATCGCCAAGTGGAGCATCGACAAACCGCGTTCCGCCAATACGTGTCATCATCAGGACTTTCTGACCAGCTCTAACCTCGCCAATTATGGCAGCGTTTCTCCCGTATTTGGTCTTCTTGATAGCGTTGAGTGTTGCCTCAGCACTGTCGGCTTCTACGCCGATAATCGCCTTCCCCTCATTGGCAACTTCCAGCACGTCAATGCCAAGCATTTCAGCCGCAGCCTGGATTGATTGATTAATCGGCAGAAGCTCTTCTTCGATAACGACCTCCACCCCGCTTTTGCGTGCCATGTCGTTCAGGGCGCTCGCGACGCCGCCCCTCGTGGGATCCTTCATAGCTGTTATTGCAGAAGAGTCAACGTCGAGCGCAGCCTTCACGGTGTGCCAGATAGGGGCGACATCAGAGCGCAGCTCAGTGCGAAAGTGAAAATCCTCCCGCTTGGCAAGCACCGCGATGCCGTGATCGCCTATCGTCCCTGTGATGATAAGCTTGTTCCCGGGCTTAAGGCTGCAGTCACGCACCGGCTTCTCAACACAACCGATGCCAGCCGTGTTGATGATGATCTGATCGAGCGCACCCTTCTCCACGACTTTAGTATCGCCAGTCACGATCGCCGTGTCAACCTCCTGGGTCGCCTCGTCCATCGACGCCACAATCCGGCGCAAATCGCTGATCGCAAAGCCGTCTTCCATGACGATCGCACTTGTCAGCGCGAGCGGCGCCGCGCCCATCATCGCCAGGTCGTTGACCGTCCCTGATATCGACAGCCGTCCGATGTCCCCTCCGGGAAAGAAGATCGGCTTGACCACATGGGTATCTGTCGTGAGCACGAGAAAGCCACCGTGCGCCAGCGGAATGGCAGCGCCGTCGTCCAACGATTCCAAGCCAATGCCACCGACGTTCTTGTTCTTAATCTTCGTCAGAACGTCGGCAATAAGGGCGTTCATCATCTCGCCGCCCGCCCCATGAAGCAAGCTTACGCGTTCGTCGCCCTGTGCTCCTTGTGTTTGCATAATTCTGCCGCCTCGCTGTCTAGCTCTCGTCTTCGAGCTCGACCTCAAGATTCTTAATAGAGATGCCCCGTCCTGAGAGCAGCTCGTACATACCACCGCACTTAGGACACACGTAGTCTTCGTCGCCCAACGCGCCCTCAAAGCCACACTTGCACTTCGCGACGGCGGGAAGCGTTTCTACTTTCATTTCGACGCCCTCAAACGGACCGCCTTCAGTAATCATCTCGAAGGAGAACTTGAGCTGCTCGGGGTTCACCATCGCGAGCTGCCCAACCTCGACGGTCACCGAGATCAGCCGTTTCACCGGTCGGCTCTCGACCGTTTCCTTCACGACGTTGACGATTTCGGTCGCGATGCCAAACTCATGCATTTTCCTGCTCGAACTCTTCCAGCTCCTTAAAAATCGCAAGCGTTTCGAGAGCAGCTTCCTTGCTGAGCTTCTCGATTGCGAAGCCTACGTGGATCAGCACGTAGTCTCCCGGACGGATGTCCTCGACAAGATCCAGGCTTATCTCCTGTTCTAACCCGCCGTAGTCGACGACGCCTTTGTTCCCCTCGACCTTAATAACCTCAGCAGGAATTGCAAGACACATACGGATTGACTCCTATAACAAGCAACAGTGCGAAGCCTATCGCGAGACTCAGTCACAGAGAGAACCGCGTGAGCTTCGTGTTCGATATGTACTTTTGTCCCGCCGTAATATATAGCTTCCCTCGCCCCGCTTGGCTGTATACGCGCTAAAAGGTTTTTAAATAAAGCGCTCACTATATCCTCTGTCGAGCGACCTGCTGCAAGACGCGTGGTCCTTTTTGACTTTTTGTCCGTGTGCAAGGCGGAGTTCTACCGATATGAGCAACCCAATCGAATCAATAAAGCGCTACGAATTCAAGCGCGTTATCGAGAACCTCGAGGGAAAGAAGGGTCAAGCGACAGAACTAATCACCATCTACATCCCGCCCGACAAACAAATCTCAGACGTAACGAGTCAGCTGCGCGATGAGTACGGCCAGGCGGCGAACATCAAGTCGAAGAGCACCCGAACCAACGTGCAGAGCGCACTCTCGTCGATCATGTCGCGGCTCAAGTACTATCGCTTTCCGCCGTCGAAAGGCCTCGTGATCTTCACCGGGACGATATCGCTTGGCGGCGACAAGACGACCATGGAAACGTTGGTTGTTGAGCCTATCGAACCCATCAAATCCTATCAGTACCGCTGCGATTCGACCTTCAACCTCGAGCCCCTCAAGGAAATGCTCAAGGAAAAGGACGTCTTCGGACTCGTCGTAGTCGACCGAAACGAGGCGACAGTCGGTATTCTCGACGGTAAGCGCATCAAGCCGATCAAGCACCTTACTTCAGGCGTTCCGGGAAAACACACGAAGGGCGGACAGTCGCAGCGCCGTTTTGAGCGGCTCCGGCTCATCGCCATCCACGAGTTCTACAAACGCATTGGAGAGGCGGCGAACAACGAGTTTCTCCAACACCCTGAACTTAAAGGCGTGCTCATCGGAGGCCCCAGCCCGACCAAGGAAGAATTCGTCGACGGCGAGTATCTCCATCACGAACTGCAACAGCGTATTCTCGGGGCGTTCGACGCCTCCTACACGGACGAGTTCGGCCTCTCTGAACTCGTCGAAAACGGCGCGGAAGTGCTTCAAGAGCTCGACTTGATGCGCGAGAAGAATGCAGTAGAGCGCTTCCTCAAAGAGCTGGTGCACGATTCTAACAAGGCGACCTATGGAGAAAAACAGGTTCGAAAGGCGCTGGAGCTGGGCGCCGTCGACACCCTCCTTCTCTCAGAGGCGCTTCGCATTCAACGTGTGACCAACCGCTGTCCTCTATGCGGGTTCACGCTCGAAGAGACGATTCGCGCGATAAAAGGGGCCGGCGTGTGCCCTAAGTGTGACGGCTCCATGGAACGCGTGCACGAGGAAGACGTCGTTGATGAGCTGATCCGCCGAGCAGGAGACACCAGCACAGCAGTAGAATTCATCTCAACCGATTTTGACGAGGGAGAGCAGCTAATGCGAGCATTCGGTGGCATCGCAGCAATTCTGCGTTTTGCGATCGACGAGCACTAAGGAGGACTTGGTGTTTCTGACCTTCCGCAAGCACGTCGAGCAGCTGTTAGCTGAGGCGTTAGAAAAGTGCCAGTATCCTAGCAACGACCTGGCACTTACCGTCAAGCCCGGCTATGCCGATCTGACCAGCCTCATTGCCTTTAAGCTCGCGCCCGTCCTCAGGCTGAAGCCGCAGGAGATTGCGCAAAACGTCGCCGGGTATCTTGGCGCCGATGAGCTCGTAGCGCCGGCTCAGACAGCGGGACCGTACATCAACTTCTTGGCGAGTAACGACTACTTACGTCAAACGCTCAGCACCGTGCTTGAGGCGGATCGTGACTACGGCGACATTGACGCGAAGGGGGTGGTGATCCTCGAACACACCTCGGCGAATCCGAACGGACCCCTGCACGTCGGTCACATTCGTAACTCGGTGATCGGCGACACACTGAAGCGCTGTCTGCAGCAGGCAGGGTACGACGTGGAGACCCAGTACTACGTCAACGATATGGGCAGACAGATCGCGCTCGTCGTCTGGGGCATCATGAACTTCGCGCTCACCGAGGGGAAAAAGTCAGATCACGCCACCGCCGACATCTATGTCAAGGCGAACGCCGATATAGAGCTCCACCCCGCGAAGCTTGTTGAAGTCCGACAGCTCATGCAGCGCTTCGAAAGCGGCGATCAAGACGTAGAGTGGCTTTTCAAGGACGCAGTCGAGTTTTGCCTGCGCGGCATTAACGACACCCTGAAGAACCTTCACGTCGCCCACGATCGGTTCGTGTGGGAGAGCGAGTTCCTCGACGACATCAACGGCATCATCGCCGAGCTAAAAAGCCACGGGGTCACCGAACGTGACGGGTCAATGCACGTCGATTTATCGCCGTTCGGGATCAGCAATAACCTCGTGGTGCGGCGCTCTGACGGCACGTCGGTGTACGCGACGCGCGATATTGCCTACCACGTCTGGAAGGCGGGACGATGCAACCGCATGATCGACGTGCTCGGCGCCGACCACAGGCTCACCGCCCTCCAGGTCGGCAAAGTGCTCGAGCTCTTGAGCATCAACGCTCCCGAAGTCGTATTTTTTGAGTTCGTCTCGCTACCCGAGGGCTCAATGAGTACGCGCCGGGGCCATTTCGTCAGTGCCGACGAGGTATTAGAAAAGGTGACCGAAAAAGCGTACGAGGAGGTCGACAAGCGACGCCCGGCGTTGTCAGAGGACGAGAAGCGCGCGATAGCACAAGCAGTGGGTATCGGCGCGACACGTTATGATATGCTCCGGGTGTCGACAGACAAGTCGATGGTCTTTGACTGGAACGAAGCCCTCGATTTCGAACGGCAGGGAGGACCGTTTCTGCAGTACGCGCACGCCCGCGCGACCAGCATCCTCGCAAAAACCACGTTCGACAATAGGTACGAGCCAGACCTGCTGACCGATGAATACGAGGTGAAGCTCATAAAGCTGTGTGCACTGTTTCCCGCAGTGATCGAAGACGTCACAGCGAACTTCAGCGTAAGCGCGCTGGCCGCCTACGCACGCGAGCTTGCTGAGGCGTTCAATCAGTTCTATCGGTTCATGCCCGTTCTCTCAGCAGAGCCCGCGATGTCCCGCGCGCGGCTAGCTTTGGTGACGTGTGCGCGTATCGTGTTACGAAACGTACTGAACTGTCTCGGAATCGAACCCGTAGATTCGATGTGAGCGCACAGAGAGTGCCTATTTATGCGACGAAAGAAGGCTAGCGAGTCAGCCCCCCTCTCCTACCGCCAGACGCTGGCAAGACAGGGTTATCACGCCATCGGCTGCGGCGGGGCCGTCAAACCCTGTCTTTGGCTGAAAAAATCTCTCCGCGGCGAAGGCGTGTGCTATAAAGAGCAGTTCTATGGCATTCACGCTCACCGGTGCATTCAAATGACGCCAACGCTGCGGTGCAATCAAAAGTGCCTCCACTGCTGGAGGGCTACTGAGCTCGACGCCCCAGAGAAGGTTACCTTCGACGAGCCGCAAACCCTCGTTGAAGGGTCGATAGCGGCACAGAGAAGGCTTATCTCAGGCTATAAAGGCTCTTCTACAACGGACGTGCACAAGCTGGAAGAAGCTTATGACCCGAGCCAAGTGGCCATCTCACTTAGCGGCGAACCAACGCTCTACCCGTATCTTGACGAGCTTATCAAACGCTACCACGGCGAACGCATGACAACCTTCGTCGTATCAAACGGCAGTCACCCTGAGGTGCTCGAAGACGTACGCCCGACCCAACTCTACGTCTCACTCAATAGCCCAGACGAAAAGCATTTCTATGCGGTGTGCAGGCCACAAACGCGTCGATTTGAGCACCTGCTCGAGTCGTTGCGCGTTCTCGCTGATCATCCCTCGCGCACGGCGATTCGCATCACTATCGCAAACGAGGTCAACGCGTTTGGAGAGCCGGGCTACGCGAAGCTGATCGAATTGGCCGAACCCGACTACGTCGAAGTGAAATCGTACATGCACCTCGGCTTCTCGCGAAAACGATTGCCACGCACGGCGATGATATCGTACGAAGGCGTTATGTCGTTTGCGCACGATATCGCAGAACGAGCAGGCTACGCTGTCGCTGCGGGATCTCCCGTTAGTCGCGTCGTCGTGCTCTCAAAAAGCGGGTCGATTGCGAAAATTTCTGACTAACTGTTTGTTGACAACGCGCAGAATCCACTCGCCGAATCAAGGTACGTGCATATGCGAACGAAAGCCGATATCGCGAAGCTCAAGGAGAAAAAAAACCTCTACGGCCTTATTAACGCGCTGAAAGACCCCGACGCAGACATTCGATCACAGGTAGCTGAGGGGCTCGGAGAGCTGAACGACGAAGCCGCAACAGACGCACTGATAGAGGCGCTAAACGACGATCACTGGTCAGTACGTCGGAATGCCGCCTGGGCGTTGGGAGAAGTCAGCTCTGCACGGGCTGTTCTGTACCTCATCGGCGCCTTCAGAAAAACCTGGGAGGGCATCGACGCGTATTGTGCCGAGGCGCTGGTGAAAATCGGCCGGCCAGCCGTCAAGCCGTTGCTGCGGGTCCTTGATGGCCCGGACTTAAACACGCGTTACTGGTCGATCGAAGCCCTCGGGCAGATAGGCGATGCACGCGCCATTGAGCCCTTGATCGCATTGCTTTCCGACCGAGATGCAATCATCCGATACAGCTCAACGAAGGCCCTCGGAGCGATCGCCGATAGCAAGGCGTTCGATCCATTGATCAAGGCGCTCCGAGATCCGAGTGACATGGTAAAGCGGCGGGCGCAAAAGTCAATACGCAAATTGGTGACGCAGGAATCCGCTCAGAAGATCGACCTGCAGGCTGGAAAACTGATCAAATTGATTGCAGTAGTAGAAACCGATGACGGGACGGTCAAAAAAATAGAAATCGACCTGAAATCGCCCGAAGAAAATACGACGCACGAGTAAAGGGTCGACCCAACTTTTTCCCTCTCCCGCGATTCTTAGCCTAAAATAGAGACGTAACGGCGATCCTGACTACCAGGCTGGAGGTAAGCATTTATACCAGAATGACGTGGTAGCAATTTGAATCAGCCGATCCTAAAACGAGCGCTGCGTCACTTTGGCGAGCGATCAGCAAGCGACACACTGTTCAGAATTCACATTGTTATGGCTCACGTGCCCCTTTTTATCGACTTGAGCGACAAGTGCATCGTCATATTCGGCGGTGGACACGTCGGAGAGAGGAAGGCCAAGATGTTTTGCGCTTACGGGCTAACCAAAGTGGTGAGCACGAGCTTCACCCCAGAATTAATGAAAATGGCAGGCAGTGGACTTGTCGATACGATCGTCGATGATCTAAAAGACGTCAAAAAGTACCTCGACGGCGCATTCATCGTCGTTCCTGCGACTAACAACCGTGCGCTCAACGGATTGATAGCTGATCAGGCAAAGGCTATGCACATCCTCGTAAACCAGGTTGACGACATCGGCGAAGTCATCGTGCCATCGGTGATCCACAAAGACGATATCCACATCGGGATCTCAACGATGGGCAAAAGTCCCGCGGCGGCGCGATTTCTGAGGCTGCGCATCGAAGAGCTCATCGAGAACGTTGCCCTCATGGTTACGCTCCAAAACGAGCTGCGAAGCATTCTAAAAAAGGAGATTGACAGCCAGCTTGAGCGAAGGCGCATCCTTGAGTCAATCATCAATGACCACGGCGTGTGGATGGCGCTGGCGCGCAGCTACGACGCTGGGCTCCGCACCGCGCTTGAAATCGTGGAACACGAGCGAATGAAACCACGCGCCACGACATAAGGGGTTCTCACGTGAATGGGATCATCAACCTCTCAATCTCGCACAAATGGGCAAGCCTGAATGATCTCGAGTGCGCCCGCATTGACAACCTAGAAGACGCGTTGCGGGCAATGCGTTCAGCAGACGGTGTTCGTGAGTGTGCCATCGTGCAGACGTGCAACCGGATTGAGCTCTACCTCGACGTCAACGGCGAGTTCGACGTCGCCGCTTTCACCGGACGTTTCTTCCCATCCGTGCACCAGGAGCTTATCGCCCACTATGAGTCACGCGAGTCACTCCGACACCTGATGCGCCTAGCATCAGGCCTCGATTCGATGATCGTCGGTGAGGATCAAATACTCGGTCAGCTCAAGGATGCGGTGGAAACCGCGAGCAAAGAGCGAACTCTAGGACCCGAGCTGGGCTTAGCATTTTCCAAAGCCATCAAGGTCGGCAAGCGCGTGCGAACCCAGACGCAAATCAACCGCGGTTCAGTCTCCGTCGGCTCTGCCGCCGTCGACTTGGCCGAACGCCTCATGGGTACCCTCGACGAGAAGTCGATTCTGAGCATCGGTGCCGGTGAGCTGGGGACACTTGTGGCGGTCGCCCTCGCCGAACGAAAACTGAAAGCGATGTTCGTGTCTAATAGAACCTTTCGGCGGGCCCAAACCCTCGCCAAGCAGCTTGGCGGAACGGCGATACGATTTGACACAATAGACAACTACCTGTGCGAAGCGGACCTCGTGATAAGCGCGACGGCCGCACCACACTATATATTGACGAAGGATCAGATCAGGCGGGCAATGCAGCGGCGAAACAACCATCCGCTCGTCATCATCGATATCGCCAACCCGCGCGACGTTGAAGAGGCCGCAGCGACGATCGACAACGTCGAGTTACATAACATCGACGACCTCCGCAAAATCACCGAGGAAAACCTTAAGAAGCGGCGTTCTGAGATCGGAAAGGTGGTCGCGATCATCAATCAGGAGTTAAACCTTCTCGAAGAGCAGTATAAGAAAGCCCGCGCGAATGAGCTGATCGCGGGCTTGTATCAGAGCGCTGAGGAACTCAGGGTTCGCGAACTGGAAAAAGCGCGCAAACGCATGCAAAGCGCGGATGACCTGCGCAACTATCAACAGATCCTAGACGATCTCACCGCTTCGATCGTCAACAAGCTGCTGTTCGAGCTCACTTCTTCGCTGCGAGAGGCTGCGGCTAACGACGATGATGACCTAATGCGCTCAGCGCACAAGCTCTTCAAACGCGAGGCTGATTAACATGGCCCGACCTGCACGGCTCCGAAAAAAGGGTATCAGCACGCTGGTTCGAGAGACGACACTGCACCCGCGCGACTTGATTTGCCCGCTGTTTGTCGACGAGAACCTGCGAGCGCCGGTCTCGATTCCCTCCCTGGCGGGGTTTTCTCGTCACACCGTTGAAACCGCTATACTCGAAGCCGAGGAAGTCACGGAGCTGGGCATTCCCGCCGTGATCGTGTTCGGGGTGCCACGCCACAAAGACGAGACGGGGAGCTCCGCGCTCAGCGGCATCGTGCAAGATACCATAAGCGCGATAAAGGCGAATGTGCCAAAAGCCACTGTTATCGCCGACACGTGCCTGTGCGAGTACACGAGCCACGGACACTGCGGCATCGTCGATGCAGCGGGCACGATCCGCCGTGATCCAACCCTGGAGATGCTCCAACAGGTCGCGGCATCGTACGCGCGCGCTGGGGTCGACATCGTCGCGCCATCGGGCATGATCGACGGCATGGTCGGTGCGATACGAGCGAAGCTCGACAAAGAAGGGTTTGACGCGGTCGCCCTCATGCCGTACGCCGCAAAATACTGTTCGAGCTTCTATGCACCGTTCCGGGACGCCGTGGACTCGGGGTGCGCGTTCGGCGATCGCTCAGCACATCAAATGGACCCTGCTAACACCAACGAGGCGGTGCGTGAGGTGCGTTTGGACTTAGAGGAGGGTGCCGATATCATTATGATCAAACCGGCACTGCCGTATCTCGACATTATCTACCGAATTAAGCAAACCTTCAACGTACCGGTCGCGGCGTACAGCGTCAGCGGGGAATACGCAATGTTGCGATCGGCGATCGACAACGGCCATTTGACGGATGAAGCTATTTACGAGACGCTCCTTTCAATGAAGCGCGCCGGAGCCGATATGATCGTAACGTATTTCGCTAAAGAGGCGGCAAAGACACTGGCTTCCCAGTGAGGGGGCGCACCGATGCAAACAAACGAGTCTGCGAAGCTGTATGAAAAAGCCCAAAAGCTAATGCCTGGCGGCGTTTCAAGCCCGGTCCGAGCGATTAACCCGTATCCGTTTTACGTCCAGAAGGCAAGTGATTCTCGGATATGGGACGCCGACGGAAACCTGTACATTGATTATTGCATGGGCTACGGCCCACTCATTCTTGGCCACGCTCACCCAGCGGTCTACGCGGCAGTCGCCGAACAACTGAAGTTGGGCTGGGACTACGGAACCCCCGTCAAGGCCGAGATCGACCTCGCAGAGCGCATTCAAGCGGACTTCCCGTCAATGCAGATGCTTAGGTTCGTATCGACGGGAACCGAGGCCACGATGAGCGCGATTCGCGCCGCCCGTGGGTTTACCGGAAAAGACACCATCGTGAAGGTCGAGGGGGGCTACCACGGCGCGCACGACGCGGTGCTTGTAAAGCCAGGATCGGCCGCCATCTCGGCTGCGAGCTCGTTAGGGGTTCCCGCCGCGGCGGTGAAACACACCGTGCAAGTGCCATTTAACGACGTTGAAGCCCTTTCAGGCGCTCTAGAAAAAAATGACGCGGCCTGCCTCATCATTGAACCGGTGATGGGCAACATCGGACCAGTAGTGCCCGAAGAGACCTACCTGGCTGACGTGCGAAAAGTCACCGAAGAGACCGAGACGCTGCTGATATTTGACGAAGTGATTACCGGCTTCCGTCTGTGTATCGGCGGGGCACAATGCCTTTACGGGGTCACTCCTGACCTGACCACCCTCGGGAAAATCGTCGGTGGAGGATTCCCGATAGGGGTTTTTGGCGGCACAAGGGAGATTATGGAATGTGTCGCCCCGTTAGGAGGCGTGTTCAACGCGGGGACGTTCAGCGGACATCCCGTTTCACTCGCCGCGGGCCTGGCGACGCTTAGCGTGCTAAACGAGGAGGGTTATCGACGCGTCAACGGCTTGGGAGACCTGCTTAGACGGATGCTTGTCGACCTCCTCGAAGAGCTCGACGTCCATATCTCGGTACAGGGGATAGGCACAATGTTCCAGATATTTTTCACCGAAAAACCGGTCAGAAACTATCAGGACGCGCTGACCTGCGACACCGAGCTGCACAGGAGATTCAGCGCGTATATGCGCGAAGAAGGAATCTTCTTGGCTCCGTCGCAATATGAGACCAACTTTATCTCGCTGGCACACTCAAACGAAGATCTGGAATACACCATCCGTGCGTGCGCAAACGCGTTCGAACGGCTTTACCGTCTTGACGTTGATACCCCGGGTTACTAGCACGCGGTGGCGAGAGCGAACAACGAATAGAGAGTGATCAACATACTGCATATCGGCACCCGAGGCAGCAAACTCGCATTGATCCAAGCAGAGACCGTTAAGAGCGTGCTGGTAAAAAACGGTGTTGAAAGCGAGCTTGTCATCGTAAAAACGAGCGGCGACAGCTTCACCGACAAGCCGTTCCGCGAGGCCGGCATCGGGGCGTTTGTGCGCGAGATCGACGACCGTATGCTCTCTGGCGACATCGACGCAGCGGTGCACAGCATGAAGGACGTGCCAACGAAACGCCCGCAGGAGATAGGCGTGTGTGCCGTGCTGCCGCGTGCTTCGCCGTATGACGTTCTTATATTTGAACGTCCGGTGCGTGACGGAGACGTCATAGGCACATCGAGCTTAAGACGGCACGCACAACTGGCGCGGTACTTTCCGCAGTACGTTCGCAGACAAATTCGAGGCAACGTGGACACGCGAATGCGAAAACTGAGGGCGAGCGAGTTTAGCGCGATCGTTCTCGCGGAAGCAGGACTCGAGCGTTTGGGCGTGCGCATCAATCAGAAGCGCTTACCGTTCGTTCCCTCACCGAATCAAGGAATAATCGCCATAATGGCGAGCGAGCAGATTCCAGAGTATGAAGCCGTCTCTGCACTCAATGACAGGGCCACGTTCATCGAAGCGATGGTCGAGCGCGTGATCATGGAGACTCTGGGCGGTGGATGTTTGGTCCCCCTCGGCGTCTTCGCGCAACTCCAAGGTGACTCAGTCAGCGTCACCGCCGAGGTGCTCTCCGTTGATGGGCAGCGCGCAGTCCGCCTCGCCGATCACATATCCATAGAGAACTACGACCACGATTCACGAGCATTCGCACTAAGAATAAAGGAAAACGGAGGTGAGGCGTTAATTGCAGAAGCCATCGCAACCGGCTTCAGCGCTTAGCCAACCTGTGAGCCCAATACGCCGCAGCAAAGGAAAGGTCTTTCTGGTAGGCGCGGGCCCGGGTGATCCGGACCTGCTGACACGAAAAGCAGAGCGCGTGATCAAAGACGCTAATGTGGTGTTGTACGACAAACTCGTCGACGACCGCATCGTCGCGCTCGTTCCTCGCGGAACGGAGCTTCTGGATGTCGGAAAGGACCCGAACTACCACACGGTGCCGCAGCACAAGATAAACGAGCTGCTTGTCAGCTACGCTCGTCAAGGCAAGACCGTCGTGCGGCTCAAAGGAGGTGATCCCTTCGTGTTTGGTCGAGGAGGAGAAGAGGCAGCGGAACTGATGACCCACGGCGTAGACGTGGAGGTTGTGCCTGGCATTTCATCAGCGATCGCCGTTCCTGCGTATGCAGGCATACCAGTCACGCACCGAGACTACGCCTCAAGCGTTACCATTATTACAGGTCACGAGGCCGCGGGCAATCGGCTACAGTGGGACGTGCTCGCACAGCTTGATGGCACCCTCGTCGTATTGATGGGCGTCGGCACGCTCGCAGAAAACGTCGGGAATCTGGTCGCATGTGGAAAGGACATGCAAACGCCTGCAGCAATCATAGCACAGGGAACGACGCCACGCCAGAAAGTGGTCGTTGGGACTCTTAGCGACATCGCACACAAGGCCAAAAACGCCGACCTAAAAGCCCCAGCGGTGCTGATCATCGGCGACGTGGTCAAACTCAAATACATCCTACAGCCAAGCGATGAAGACGCTAGCAATCATTCGGCCTGAAAAGCAACTTGAGGATTCGAAGAAAGTTGTCGAATCCTTTGGGTACGGCGTGCTCGCTACCGCAATGGTCGACATCGTACCCATACGAGACTTACTCTGGCCTACGTTCTTAGACGAACTCAAAACGGGCCGCGTCGACTATGTTGTGATTACGAGCGCAAACGGCGCGCGCAGCTGCGCGGAACTCAGATTGAACGCGGCAAGCTTTCCGGCCTCAACTAGAGTGGTGGCGATAGGTCCCAAGACGAGGACCGCATTGCTCAAAGCACATTTCCGCGTCGACCTGATGCCGTCGGAGTATAGTTCGCGCGGCATCGTTCAAATGCTGGGTGATGTTACACGCAAGAATATATGGGTCTTGCGCAGCGCTTTTGGCAGCTCCGAACTAACGGACGGGCTCCAGAACAACGGTGCCACCACAAACGAGATTGTGCTGTATACCCTGAAAAAGCTCTGTGGCCAGCAGCAACGTGATTTCATACGCGAGCTGGTTGAAAGCGACGTCGCCGGCGTTCTCTTTACGAGCGCCACGACGGTGCGCGCCCTGTTCGACTGCGCTGACCGAATAGGGATGAAAGAACGCCTCATCGAGAGCCTCACGAATCGGGTTGTTGGCGCCATCGGAAAGCCGACCGCGGAAGCACTTGGCACTTACGAGGTGGGAGTCGACGTCATACCGAGCGACGCAACATTCCGAAAGCTCGTTTCAACGGTTCATGCGACCCTGATTGATCGCGCGCATTGAACCAAGGAGGCTCCGTGGACATACTCTTGGCCGAATACGCAAGCGCGATGCTTCCCGATCTTGCTAAAGAGGGGCGAGCAATGCTTGAAACGCTAAAAGGAGGCTTTCAACGTAGCGGACACGTCGTGCACGTGCCGCAGCGTTGCACAGGCGAACCTGACACGTTTTGCAGCCAGGTAAAGCAGCTGGCCCGATCCTGTGACGCAGGGATGATTATCGCACCCGACAACGTCCTGTATGATTTCACCACGCTCGTGGAACAGCACACCACGAATCTCGGGTGTCCCGCGGAAGCGGTGAAGAGAGCGGCGGACAAACTCAGCACGTCTCTCGCGCTTTCGGAGAGATTACTAACCGTTCCCGAAATAAGCCCTGCGACAGGCCCGTACGTTCTGAAGCCACGCTACGGCTGCGGCGCGGAAGGGATCAGAATCGTCGAAACATTCGAGGCTAGCGACGTGGACGAGAACACGTTTGTTTCGAAGTTCGTGACGGGAGACCATATAAGCGTAAGCCTCATCATTGGAAGGACAGCGCTTCCGCTATCGATCAACAAGCAGCACCTTCGCATAAATGATGCGATCCATTACGTCGGGAACACAACGCCGTACGCAGTCCCTAACGCCAACAACGTGATTACTCAATCGGTAAGAGCCGCACAGCTACTGGGGTGCGAAGGGTACGTCGGCGTCGACATCGTGCTTCAGCCTGACGGCGTAATTAACATCGTCGACGTGAATCCACGCCCGACGACGGCCATCGTTAGTATCGACAAAGTGATAGGCAACGTTGCCGATTTGATTCTCAAAGCGCGATTCGGACAAGAATTACCGACGCTTCTGACGCCACACGGCACGCACACCTTCCGAACCAACGCGGAACCATCTAACCCCGTTTGAGCATCCAAATGGCCCTAAGCGATACAATTGGAATCGACATCGGGGGAGCAAATACAAAAGTAGCCTCCGTTAGCGGGGAAGCGAGAAGCCTGTACCTGCCACTGTGGCGGGACAACGACCTCGCCGGCGAGTTGCGACGCATAAGGGACGAGTTTCAGCCGAAACGCGTCGGCGTCGTGATCACAGGCGAGCTCGCCGACGCGTTCAACAGCAAGAAGGAAGGTATCTGCTCGATCGCATCTTCGGTCGACTCGGTTTTCGCGAGGCCGTGCTATCTGAACGTTCGCGGCAAGTTTACACGGCAGATCGCTGAGAGCGAGGCCCCCTTGTACGCCGCGTCAAACTGGACGGCTTCAGCCGCGTTTGTTGCACAGCGCGTCACCGACTGCATATTCGTGGATATGGGGAGCACGACGTGCGACGTGATTCCCATACGACACGGAAAACCGGCCGCCTTGACAACGGACTTCGAACGGTTGCGAGAGCACGAGCTTATCTACATCGGAGCGCTCAGAACCAATATCGCGACCATTTTGCGGCTCGTGACCCTCAATGGAGAGAACTATGGGCTAGCTTCCGAACTGTTTGCGATTGCCGCCGACGCCCATCGCATCCTCGGTAACATTAGCGCTGAAGATTACACGTGCGACACGCCGGATGCCCAACCGCGCGATCTGCAGGCTTGTTACCGAAGAATCGCAAGAGTCCTGCTTTGTGACGTGGATGAGCTTGGCCGAAAGAACGCTCGCGACGTTGCCCGACAGGTAGAACGCGCCCAGATCGATGAGCTTGCTCAAGCCCTCGCTTTTCAAGCGCGCAAACACGACCTAAACGCAGTCGTGGGCGCAGGCCTTGGAGAGTTTCTCATAGCTAAAGCAGCTTCAAAAGTGAGACTTGGGTGCCACTTGCTCTCACAGCAGTACGGCAAAGAGCTTTCAAAAGTGTTCCCGGCGTTTGCGGTAGCCAACCTAGCGCACGATGTGTTTCAGCGATAATCGAAGCGCAACGAGGAAATGCGTGCACAAACGTCACCGACTCTCACATCAGTAATCTGAAATTTTTTTTGTGTGTGTGGCTACAGCGATAGCACCGTCTGTGTGCTCGAAACGTCGGTCACCTCCACCACGCTGTGACACACAAATGTGTTCACGCGGCCTTATACCGCTTTTTCGCGCAGAAGGCAGTAGGAGGCAACGAGCATGGTCACGAAGAATTCGGTGTGCTATTATGCGGCCCACTTTGGCTGCCTCAACGCCGCTAGCGAGCCCAACTGCCGCATGTGCGCACAACGCTTGACAAACGCGGTAAATTACGTGCTGCACCCAGGCGTGAACGACACCGACGCGTCGCGCACATGGACAGCGTCACACGCTGTCGGCGCTGCAGAAGCGCTCGAAGAAAAAACGGCGAGCACGCATTTTACGGGGGATCATAATGTTTGGTGAGATACAGAGCTACCGCACAAGTAACGGGGCCTATGGCATCAATGCAGAACCCTGGATAAAACTGCTAAGTGAGTTCGGGCTCAGTGAGAAGGAGGCACAACTTTACGTGCACTTGCTTAAGTACGGGCCGAAGCGTGCCGGTGACCTCGCACGATCCCTCGGAACGTATCGCCTGCAGGTTTATCGAAAACTTGCAAGCCTCGTCGACAAGACGATTGTGACGGCAAAGAGGGAGAGCCCGTCTGTCTACACGGCGATGAACTTAGACGATGCGCTCGATGCCGTGCTGCTCCCCCGCCAACGCGAGCTTCGTCGGATGGAGGGGATAAAGAGAGAGCTCAGTGTGCTCATAAACAGCACACAATTCCTTGCCTATGACGAAACTCGCCCATCTAAGGCTCTCACACTCGACAACGAGCAAGCGCTTACCAAACTGCTAAGTGAGTTCGGGCTCAGTGAGAAGGAGGCACAACTTTACGTGCACTTGCTTAAGTACGGGCCGAAGCGTGCCGGTGACCTCGCACGATCCCTCGAAACGTATCGTGAGGACGCTTATCGCCGATGCGCAAGATTGATTGACGCAGGTATGATCGTAAAAAGCGCGGGGGATTCTTCACGTTACGCGCCTGTAGACCTTGACAAAGCGCTAGATGCCGCGCTCACGTCCCGTCAGCGCGAGCTGCTTCGGTTGCAGAGGGTCAAGCATGAGCTTGTGAGAGAAACAAACGGCGCGCTCAGCCGCAGAGCTGACAATGCCCACTCGTTCAAGATGTTGAAAAACGTCGGGGAACTTGTTGCTGGCATCTCGCAGCTCATCAACTCGGCAGAGACGTCTGTTATCTTCGTCGCCCATCCTCAATTCAACCTCATCACGATGGGGGGCTTCCTGGATCATCTTAAATGTGCGGTGGGCCGCGGGGTGCGTGTTCGCGGCGTGCTCGATATCTCACCACAGAACCTTTCTGCGGGACGCGAGTACCTGGAAGGTGGCATTGAACTGAGGCATACAAACCCATACTGCGGAATGACGCTAGTGGTAGCCGATGGCAAGCGAAGCATCAGCCTCATTCACGCTGCTCTGAGGGCAGCCCTTTCGCTTGACGAAAATGTTGCGGCGCTTTGGAGCGACAGCATTGCGCAAGCGCAATTCCTTATGAGCTCGTTTGAGATGGCTTGGGAGCAGGCTTCTGGCGCAGAAGAGCGCATAAGCGAGCTACTGGGACAAGGGTACAGCTCATTAGAGATCGCAACATCGAATTAAGACGTTTCAGTTTGGCATAGACAGCGCAGCTGAGTGACGGCCTTCCTACACGCCTAGAACGAATCCTGACGCGCTAACCGAGCTCGTGTCAACTGTTGTAGCAAGTGCTCTGTCTAAAGCTCCGGCGAACTACTGCCTACCCCAATTAAGTTATAATGGAGCGCCGAGGCAGAGTGCCTAAGAAGTGGGAGCAGAAAAAGACAATCAATGGCGCCCCGACCAGTGCTACCGAGTTTTATCGTTCTTTCTCTTGCCGTTTGAGATTCATTTGCAGAAAACATACCGGCGTGCGGGCGGCATTACGGATCTAACGGGTTTAGGCCCCCAAAAAGGCGCATCCAAGCGACGACAACCTTTGCGACGCGTTAGGAGGCACAGCCTTATAAACTCGAGGATGTTAACTCATAATAATGGCCGAGCGAATCATTATTGAAAGCCTTAGGGACGCCCTAGCTGTGGGTTCAAATATCATAGAATCTGCAGAGAAGGAAGTCTTGTGGCTGCTCGAACCTGACATATTAGCCCTCGCCTTTCAATTCAGTATACCAAAGAAGTCCAAAACGTTGATAGAAAAAGGCGGACGCGTGCGGGGGATCACCAAGATTTCAGGAACCTCCCTCGATATCGTCCGCAAACTCTTGAACAATGGTGAAGAACTGCGCCACATCGATCAATACCAGGGAGCGTTCATGCTTATCGGAGACAAAAAAGAAAGCATTAGTTCGATCAACGTGAATGCCGAGTTCGCACTTGACGATCCGATCGTGGCGTTCTGGACCGATGACCAAGCTTACGCTGATTTTCTGACCGCCACGTTTGAGGTCGCATGGAACGAAGCAGTCGATGCAGAAAAGCGGGTTCGAGAACTGTAGAGCGCACGCCTTTCGTTCGTTTCACCAGTAGTTGCCGCTAAGGAGCTTCTTACTCTGAGCTATTGATACCGACGTTTATCTACTATCTGCCGGGGAATTGGTGGCTATGGGTAACGAAGCAACATTTATTACTCGCCTCACTAGCTTCGGGCTTAGCGAAAAAGAGGGCCATCTTTTCTTCATCTGCTGAAGTACGGCCCTTAGACGCCGCCCCCCTCGCGAAGTCGATGAAGACGTATCGCGAAGACGTGCACCGTACGCTCACTGAGTTGATCGAAAAGGGTATGGTGCGCCCCTCACTCGATTCACCTACAATGTCCGCCGCGGTAGACCTAGACAACGCGCTTAAGTCCGCGCTCAAGAAGCAGGAGAGCGAGCTGCGCGAGATGGAGGCGCGAAGCGAGAGCTGCAGGGACTGGGGCAAGCTGTTCCGGCGGAAGAGCGAATAAAGGAGCTTCTAGAACAAGGACCTCTGCAAGCATAAGCCGGGCTACGCTCGTGAAAATGCTTAACCTTGCTTATTTTTTTTAGGGACTTTTTTTGGTCGCTGACTTGGAACGTGAAGTAAACGCTGTCACGCAGCTTTATAAACTCAGGACTCCTGTTTTGCTTTCATGACCAGCGGGACCATTATTGAAACCGTTAAAGACGCTATCGCTGTGGCTTCAACTATAATAGAATCTGCAGAGAAGGAAGTTTACTGGCTCGTCCCAGCCCCTCTATTGGTCTTGGCCGCTCAATTCAATCTGAATGACAAATCCAGAGCACTGATGCAAAAAGGAGGGCACGAGCGGGGAATCACCGAAATCTCATCATTCTATGTCGAAGCGGTAAGTGCCCTCATCGACATTGGTGTAGACATCCGCCACATGAAACGGTACAGTGGGGCGTTTATGGTGGTAGGAGACAACAGGCAAAGCATCAGTTCGATTGACATTAATGCCCAAGATCTCTCGCTTGACGATAAGATTGTAGCGTTTTGGACTGAGAACCCTGATTACGCCGCATACCTGCTATCAGGCTTTGATAAAACTTGGACAGAAGCCACTGATGCACAAAAGCGGATAGAAGAGCTTGGTGAAGACCGCCCCTCGCATCTTTAACCGCTGAGTCAAAGACGAGCATAGCTCAAATCTAGCTTCGGAATAAGAGACGTAGTGTGACCGGCTAGGATTCAGCTATCGAGAGCTTTCTTGCCAGTTATTGGCGGACAAGGCCTAAAAAGATGGGCTTTCCAGGCGTCGCACTGCGCCTAGTTGTAGCGACTCCTCTTTTTATGTGCGTACCGTTTGCGCTAGAGCACAAGGCCACTCGCCGTGCACTGCACAAACCATACTGCTCAGAGGCGCGAAAGCGCATCTAAGTTCTAACGCCGCCACTTTGACCCCAGCACAAGAACGATGTTAAACGGCTAAGGCACGGCAAAACGCTTATTTACTCGTTATGGTACATCCGTAGTGATGGACGACGACGCGGCATTTGTCACGCGCCTGATCGGATTTGGGCTCAGCGAGAAGGAGGCGAAAACTTATCTTAACCTGCTCAAGTACGGCCCTAAGACGCCTTCTCCGCTTGCAAAGTCGCTGAAAACATATCGCGAAGACGTGCACCGTACGCTCACTGAGTTGATCGAAAAGGGTATGGTTCGTCCTTCGCTCGATGCTCCGACGCTTTATACAGCTGTGGATCTCGATACCGCGCTCGACGCTGCATTGAAAAAGCAGGAGAGCGAACTCCGAGAGATGGAGGCACGAAAGCGGGAGCTGCAGGAGCTGTCAAAGCAACAGCGGTTTCGGCCATCCGATGACGTGAGCACGTTCAAGATCATCAAGAGCGTTAAAGAGCTCGTCACTGCTACTATAAACCTCGTAGATTCAGCAAAAAACGGATATCTATATGTGGTTCCCGCGGACATGCTGGTCATAACCTCCTTGTTCGGAATAAACACGGAAGCCAAAAAAATCATAGAGCAAGGGGCAAGTGTTAGGGGCATTACTGATATCCGCTATGCGGAAATAGCGAGTGCCCAAGAGCAGGTGGACATTGGAGTCGATCTGAAGCACTTCGACAATTACGAAGGGCTGTATTTCGCAGTGGTAGACCAAAAACACTGTATAAGCGCGATCAACGTCGATATCAACCGTATATCTTTGAATGAACCTATCTCAATGCTCTGGACTGATGACCCGACCTATGCTGACTATCTCACAGCTACGTTTGAAGTCTTCTGGGCGCAGGCAATCCCAGCAGCTGAGCACATTCAAAAGCTATCAGCGCAAGGCCCTCCAAAAGCCTAAGCAAGAGCGTCCACATTTATTCTGATAGAAAGCTACTGCGTTTTCGCTTTTGCGGCCTTTGGATAAATCAACAAACCTGAATTTGCTGATCTTTTTGCAACACGTGAATATAGTAGCATCCGATCCGCCGTTCTACGCTTATCGGCAGGAGTAGTATGTGGATTGTATTTTTTACGACGTCGTGCGGGACGAAGGTGTTCGCAGCCTGTGCGAACGCGGGATGACTAAAGTAAAAACGCGCTAGAGGCTCGAATCTGAAGAGAGACGGCCACACCCGCTTCGTGAGGTCCTGCGCGACAACTACTGAAAACTCCTTTCGCATGTAGTCTTCCACGACATCAACCCGCTCGATGGTCTCACACGCAAGGCTCTTCGCAATTAGTCCCCACATAGTTTCCTCAGAGGAGCTAAGCGGTTTAGCGCGATCTCGTTGATACCCGTCTATGACGATAAAAAGCCCGCCATCCCTTAGTTTTTTTCTGACTTCGCGAAGGACTCGCGACTTGTCGGTTGAATAGCACAAGGCTTCTATCACAAAGACAATATCGTACGAATTGTCCTCAAATTGACTCAAGTCGTGGTAATCCCCACAACAAAAACGTGCGTTTGGCAGTTTTGCGTGCCGGTGCAGCGGCTTATTGGATAGATCAACTCCGTCAAATGCGACGCGAGGGTTCCGGCTGGCAAGGAAGGCTATATTTGGACCTAATCCAGATCCGAGTTCCATTACTTTCTTCGCGCTTGTCTGTCTTACGTAAGCCTCAAGTATTTTTGCGTGCGCCTTGTGATCGCCTTTCTCGTATTTCCCGTTGCGACTGATGCCGTAGTGAAAAAAGCCGTCCCAGTTGTAAAAAAGCAGCGTCAGCCTGTTTATAAAGTAGTAGTGAATGATCTGCGGTCTCGCTTGTAGGCCGCTGAGCATGCTGGGTATATCAAATACCTTCCCGACCTGGCTAAGGCACGACTCCAAGTTGTCGGCGTCCTCAACTACCATATGTTTCATGTTTTCATCAGCTGCCCCGGGTTGGATCGTCCCTCAAGCGTGTTATTACGCCCCCCAGATGACAAAGGGAAGTATGTAGGCAACGCTGGCGGTCCCCACTATATACGGAAAGTAAGTCGTGAATATCCTAAGCCGCTCTCTCACATTTTCGATCCTTGGTGCGCTCAAGAGCGGCACAGCCGTGACAACGACGCTACCCCCCCACACGACAATGGGAAACAAGTAGGCGACGCCGACGGCCCCAACAATAAACGGCAAAGGTGATGTGATGACGGAGAACAAGAGAAAAAGCGCGCCAACGACCGCCGCTATGCGAACGCCACGAGTAGCTACGAGGGTGGGATACCCTGTGCACACATCTCCTTCCAACGTCAAAATGTCCTTGAGCACGTTTAAACCAATTGCGCCTCCTGCAATCAACCCCACGAAAGAGAGTGAGTCCACGTTTATCGCTTGAAATACGACGGCTCCGGCAAAAAGCGCGACCGTCGCTCCTAGGTACCCCATGACCAGGTTGCTTAGAAACCCTGAGAACCGTTTTACCACGCGCGGGTACGCGATGAAAAGCACGACGTTCACCGCAACGATACCGAAGGCGACGAAATTGATAGCGAACGCGGTTCCCAGCCCCAAGAGAAACATCAACGCGGAAAACTGTGCGGCCCCCGCCGGCGAGATCTTGTGCGAAGCAACGGGTCTTTCTGGATGCGTGAGCGCGTCTGAATCGCGGTCGAAGCAATCGTTGATCGCCGCGCCCCCCGCGGTTATCAAGGAGACCGTCAGGACAGCGAGTCCCACGAGCCCTGCACTGTAGAAGCCTTTTTGGAACGTGACGATGAAGAGCACGCACAAAAAGTCGAGCATAAGGATGTACGGAAGCCGTATAAGGGTGATAATCGCTCGCACGTTCTCACGGAGTTGCATATGTCTTAGAAACTTCTGAAATACGAATATAAGTAAATTCTCATCTTATGCTGCATGCAACGAGTATCAATTACCCGTTACAGCTGCGCAACGAATTCTTGCTGAACGGCTAGGCCTAGGAGCGGCATAATCAAAACCTGCGATAGTGCAGCCCTCATCCCGCAACGACAAACAGATGTGGCACCAACTTTTTGTCACACATTCGCACACAAAGCTTGCCTCACGCAGCCTTAAGAAACTTTTCTGCGCAGTCTGGTTTGGAGGTGACCGTGATGGCTACCAAGGAACAAACGAGACTCGAGCATGACATCACCATTATCGAACAGACGCTTCGCGCCATGATTGAGATTGATCCGGCGACGATTCAGATCCTTAGCGAGGACTCGCAACAGAGCAGAGTGGGCGCCACCCTGCTATAATGACTAGCGAGCAGGTGTGCCACTATGGGCTCCATGTCGGCTGCCCTAACGCGACGAATCCTAAGTGTCAGCTATGTGCAGAGCGCCTAACCCGCGCCGTCAACCAAATGCTGCGCTCTGTGACAACAAGCGACGCTGAAGCAAACCGCAGCGCAGGCGCTTCAATTGACGATGACAGCACAGAATACAGTTCGGATCTACGCAGCACGGTGCTCAGCTATGCGAGAGAGCGCAGTTGAGCGTTGCGTCTGCGGTTAGGCACTTATAAACTGGCAACCAAGCGCACAATCGACAGGCTTTTTGACCACGAGAGCACGCACACTATCAGCCCCGCAAAAGGCTTCGCCCTTGCACGTACTAATCGGCCAATCTTTCCTCCCGTCAACCGCGTGACGAAGCACCTCCGATAACGTCCCGTTGCGCCCAGGAACCTCGCGCGATGCGATTTTTAGCGGCTGCCTGACATTTTCACGCGCTGATGTCTGACGGCTCTCGCATGCTCACCGTTAAGTGACCGCAACTGCAGCACTACTCGATCCGCTGCACAAAAGAGATATTGGCTGAGCGCCCACAAGTATCAATCAGGATGAACGGACACGATAGCTCGACGCAGACCGTGCTCAAAGTCGGCGGCAGCCTCATTGAGGTGGCTGCAGACTTAATTGACTACCTGATTGCTGCTCGCGTTGACGCGCTCGTGGTGCCGGGCGGTGGACCATTTGCACAGACTGTCAGACACTACGCGGGCCGCACAGATGAAACAACCGCTCACTGGATGGCAATCCTGGCGACGAATCAATATGGCTTCTATCTGGCCTCATCGGGAGCAGAATTGGTTGAGGATCTCCGCGCAGTTGAGCGCGGAATTCACATCTTGTTGCCGTTCAGAGTGCTTTACGAGCGTGACCCCCTACCACACTCTTGGAACGCCACTGCAGACTCCATCGCGGGGTGGGTTGCCCATCAGCTCAATGCCGATCTCGTCATAGCGACCGACGTTGACGGGATCTTCTCAGCAAACGAAGTGATTTCAACCATCGCAGCGAGCGACCTCACGTCAGAGACGTGTGTGGACGCGTTGCTCCCCGAGCTTTTGGAAAAGTACGAGTTGAACTGTACAATCGTGAACGGCCGGCAATTTCAACGCGTCGTCGACGCTATCAGTGGACACAGCACGATCGGCACGACGATCATTGGACGAAAGTAGTTTATAAAAGTCCTTGCTCTATAGAGTAGAAGCACCTGATACGGGGATGCTCACTCACTGACAAGACGTGGAGAAGTGAAGGAAGGGGGGAGACGTGCATATCGTGCGGTGCGCGAATAGACAGTGACAGCACTATATCGTATCCGTGCCCCTCGTGCGGAGAGATAATCACGCGATGCAAGAGGTGCAGGAAATTGAGCAATCCGTACCGATGTGCGTGTGGTTTCGGAGGCCCTTAGGATGGCAGAAGTAGCAGCACAGATAAAGATAATGCCCAACGGCCCGGACGTTGATCTTCATGGCCTAAGTGCGCGAATTGAATCTCAGGTCGCCCAGTACGGACGAGTCCATAGCTGCGAAGTGCAACCCATCGCGTTTGGGCTTAAGGCACTATTGATCACCGTCATCGTTGAGGACAGAGAGGGCGGAACTGAAGCTTTAGAAGCGTCCTTATCGGTAATCGAAGAAGTAGAAAGCATTCAAGTCGTGGCCATAACGCGAATGCTGTGACGCCGTCGGTGCTGTGGACGCAAAAATGCACCGACCGGGATTCGAACCCGGGTTGTGGGCTTTCTTCACGCGTTGGAAGGCCCAAGTCATAGCCACTAGACCATCGGTGCGCGACGCAAAACTACTTTAACAGAACGTATATTAATG